>ENA-OQAA01000106-OQAA01000106.1-human-gut-metagenome-genome-assembly--contig:-NODE-106-length-57797-cov-6.613421_pt1 | contig 57797 bp, 49 predicted proteins | sample MGYA00242489_ERZ504515 | MGnify/ENA primary metagenome ERZ504515 (study PRJEB26092, sample SAMD00036237) | human gut metagenome | host: Homo sapiens | study: EMG produced TPA metagenomics assembly of... | reverse complement strand
GCTGTTCGCCCATTAAAGTGGCACGCGAGCTGGGTTCAGAACGTCGTGAGACAGTTCGGTCTCTATCTATCGTGGGCGTATGAAATTTGCGTGGCTCTGACACTAGTACGAGAGGACCGTGTTGGACAGACCTCTGGTTTACCGGTTGTGCCGCCAGGTGCATTGCCGGGTATCTAAGTCTGGATCGGATAAGTGCTGAAAGCATCTAAGTACGAAGCCGGCCACAAGATTAGATTTCTGAGGGTCGTTGTAGACTACGACGTTGATAGGATGCAGGTGTAAAGGTAGAGATACCAAAGCCGAGCATTACTAATTGCCCGTCCACTTTCCTTATATTTGGGATGGTGTATACGTTCGGTTATTACTACAGGATAAGATAACGCTGATGGCTTGTCGATATGTCGCCCTTATTCAGGTGGCTATAGCACAAGGGTTCCACCTCTTCCCATTCCGAACAGAGAAGTTAAGCCTTGTCACGCCGATGGTACTGCGTCACAGTGGGAGAGTAGGTAGCTGCCGTTTTTGATTGAAGCCTCCGGACTTGAAGAAGTTCCGGAGGCTTTTTTTGTATCCACGTGTGAATTTACATCCACGTGTGGCTGGCTCCGCCGTTTCCCCGGGCCTGCCCGGCTGGCTCCGCCATGCTCCTTCTCCGGCGGGAAGCAACCCCGGAAGTTTTGCCCTGTAGCGGGCAATGTTCATGCCTATGTCATAAAGTGAGTTTAATTTGTGTCAATTCAATTGGGCCTCTATATCTAAAGTGATCTATAACTTTGGAGATACACTTCTATAGAGATACTTGTAGATGTATATCTTCCTATAAACTGTTACTCTAAAAATAGAATAAATAAAAAATCGTAGTTTATATTATGAAAAAACTTTCATTTTTATTTTGTGTTTAGAAAATAATCTCTACCTTTGCAACGTTTTAGATAAAATAAGAGATAAACAATGAACCAAGGATTTATACATATTTTGCTATGCGGCATTATTATTCTACTGGCAAAGTCAGCAGGAAGTGAGTGTTGTGCATAAAAGTATGTGTGAATAATGATATACGAAAGCCTTTCTCACTTCCTTGTGTGAAAGGTTTTTTTTATGAATGTAATAATGTATAAAATTGAAATTTATGAGTGACAGATTATTTATTTTTGATACCACTCTTCGTGATGGCGAACAGGTTCCGGGATGTCAGTTGAATACAGTGGAAAAGATTCAGGTGGCTAAGCAGTTGGAGGCTTTGGGAGTGGATGTGATTGAGGCAGGATTTCCTATTTCAAGTCCGGGGGACTTCAATTCAGTAATTGAAATTTCTAAGGCTGTTACTTGGCCAACCATTTGCGCGCTGACTCGTGCAGTTGAAAAAGATATCGATGTAGCTGCTGACGCATTGAAGTTTGCCAAGCACAAACGTATTCATACTGGCATTGGAACTTCAGATTCTCATATCAAATATAAATTCAATTCTACTCGTGAAGAAATTATTGAACGTGCGGTGGCTGCTGTGAAATATGCACGTCGCTATGTAGATGATGTGGAATTTTATGCGGAAGACGCAGGACGTACGGATAATGAATATTTGGCTCGTGTGGTAGAAGCTGTTATTAAAGCGGGAGCGACAGTAGTGAATATACCTGATACTACAGGTTATTGCTTGCCTGAAGAGTATGGGGCGAAAATTAAATATTTGGTAGATCATGTAGATGGTATTGATAAGGCTATTATTTCTACTCATTGTCATAATGATTTGGGTATGGCTACTGCTAATACGATTAGTGGTGTGTTAAATGGAGCACGTCAGGTAGAAGTGACTATCAATGGTATTGGAGAACGTGCTGGTAATACTTCCTTGGAAGAGGTGGCAATGATTGTCAAATGCCATAATGATATTAATATTCAGACAAATATCAATACTCAGAAGATTTATCCGACTAGCCGTATGGTGTCAAGTTTGATGAATATGCCGGTTCAGCCGAACAAGGCAATTGTGGGACGCAATGCTTTTGCACATTCATCCGGTATCCATCAAGATGGTGTTTTGAAGAACGTACAAACATACGAAATTATTGACCCGAAGGATGTGGGCATTGATGATAATGCTATTGTTTTGACTGCTCGTAGCGGACGTGCTGCGTTAAAACATCGTCTTCATGTTTTGGGAGTCGAACTGGAGCAGGACAAATTGGATAAGGTATATGAGGATTTCTTAAAACTGGCTGATAAGAAGAAAGATATCACAGATGATGATATTCTGGTATTGGCAGGTGCCGATAGAAGTGTTAATAACCATATTAAACTGGATTACTTGCAGGTAACAAGCGGAGTGGGAGTTCGTTCGGTGGCAAGTTTAGGGCTGAATATTGCAGGAGAGCACTTTGAAGCTGCTGCCAGTGGAAATGGACCGGTAGATGCTGCTATCAAGGCTTTGAAAAAAATTATTGACCGCCACATGGTGTTGAAGGAATTTACGATCCAGGCTATCAGTAAAGGTAGTGATGATATGGGTAAAGTACACATGCAGGTGGAATATGACGGACAGATGTACTATGGTTTCGGAGCGAATACAGATATTATCGCTGCATCAGTAGAAGCATATATTGATTGTATCAACAAGTTTAAAAGATAATAATACGTAAAATGGCTAACACATTATTTGATAAGATTTGGGATGCCCATGTGGTACAAAAGGTTGAGGACGGACCTACTCAGCTTTATATAGACAGGCTTTATTGTCATGAAGTAACTAGTCCGCAGGCTTTTGCGGGACTGCGCGCACGCGGGGTGAAAGTCTTTCGTCCGGATCATGTATATTGTATGCCGGATCACAATACTCCGACACATGACCAGGACAAACTGATTGAGGATCCGGTTTCTAAAACGCAGGTGGATACTTTGGCAAAGAATGCCAAAGATTTCGGTTTGGCTCATTTCGGTATGATGGATAAAAGAAATGGTATTATTCATGTAGTAGGTCCGGAAAGAGGGCTGACTTTGCCGGGGATGACAATTGTTTGTGGTGACTCGCATACTTCTACCCATGGTGCGATGGGAGCTGTTGCTTTCGGTATTGGAACCAGTGAAGTAGAAATGGTGTTGGCTTCACAATGTATCTTACAATCTCGTCCGAAAACCATGCGTATCACTATTGATGGCGAACTGGGTAAAGGAGTGACGGCAAAAGACATGGCTCTTTATATGATGTCTAAGATGACAACCAGTGGTGCTACTGGATACTTCGTGGAATATGCCGGTTCAGCTGTCCGTAACTTGAGTATGGAAGGGCGTCTGACTTTATGTAATCTGAGTATTGAAATGGGGGCACGTGGTGGCATGGTTGCTCCTGATGAAGTGACTTTTGAATATATAAAAGGCAGGGAACATGCTCCGAAGGGTGCGGATTGGGATAAAGCGGTGTCTCATTGGAAAACATTAAAGAGTGATGATGATGCTGTATTTGATAAAGAGGTTCGTTTTGATGCAGCAGATATTCAGCCGATGATTACATACGGAACGAATCCAGGAATGGGTATGGGAATCACTGAACATATTCCGGTAGATGATAAAAGTGCTTCTTTTAAAAAGTCTTTGGACTATATGGCTTTCAGCCGGGAGAATACTTGCTAGGTAAGAAAATTGATTATGTATTTTTGGGTGCTTGCACTAACGGACGAATTGAGGATTTCCGTGCCTTTACCTCTTTAGTGAGAGGGAAAAAGAAAGCAGATCATGTGATTGCATGGCTGGTTCCAGGATCATGGATGGTAGATGCACAGATTCGTGAAGAAGGTTTGGACAAAATCTTGGAGGAAGCAGGATTTTCTATCCGTCAACCGGGATGTTCTGCTTGTCTGGCTATGAATGATGATAAGATTCCGGCCGGAAAATATTCGGTATCTACTAGTAACCGTAATTTTGAAGGACGCCAGGGACCAGGTGCTCGCACGTTGCTTGCCAGTCCGCTGGTAGCTGCTGCGGCGGCAGTGACCGGTGTAATAACAGATCCTAGAGAACTAATTTAAAAATGCGAAGACAATGAAACAGAAATTCAATATCATAACAAGCACTTGCGTACCCCTTCCTTTAGAGAATGTGGACACAGACCAAATTATTCCGGCCCGTTTCTTAAAGGCGACAACTCGTGAAGAGAAATTCTTTGGTGATAATCTGTTCCGTGACTGGCGTTACAATCCAGATGGTTCTCTTAACAAGGATTTTGTATTGAATAATCCTACTTACGGTGGACAAATCCTTGTGGCGGGAAAGAATTTCGGTTCTGGTTCCAGCGTGAACATGCTGCATGGGCTATCGCCGGATATGGTTTCCGGGTAGTTGTGTCCAGCTTCTTTGCTGATATTCATAAGAATAATGAATTAAATAATTTTGTACTTCCGGTGGTGGTGAGTGAAGGATTCTTGAAGGAACTTTTTGATTCAATTCATGCAGATCCAAAAATAGAGGTGGAAGTAAATTTGCCTGAACAGACTATAACCAACAAGGCTACAGGTAAAAGCGAACATTTTGAAATCAATGCATATAAGAAACATTGTTTGATGAACGGGTTGGATGATATCGACTTTTTGCTGACCAACAAAGACAAGATAGAAGCATGGGAAAAAGCGTCAAAATAGAAATCATGGACACAACACTCCGCGATGGTGAACAAACCAGCGGAGTATCTTTTGTACCCCATGAAAAATTGATGATTGCTCGATTGCTATTGGAAGATTTAAAGGTAGACAGGGTAGAGGTTGCCTCGGCCCGTGTATCGGATGGCGAATTTGAAGCCGTTAAAATGATATGTGACTGGCTGCCCGCCGGAATTGCTTCACAAAGTGGAGGTGCTCGGATTTGTGGATGGCCGTACTTCTGTAGACTGGATACAACGTACAGGATGCAGGGTAATAACTTATTGTGTAAAGGTTCGTTGAAACATTGTACACAGCAGTTGAAGAAAATGCCTGAAGAACATATTGAAGATATTGTGAATGTGGTGCGTTATGCTGATGAACTGGATATTGCCGTTAATGTATATCTGGAAGATTGGAGTAACGGTATGAAAGACTCTTCTGACTATGTATTCCAGTTGATGGACGGATTGAAGGATACTAGCATCAAGCGATATATGTTACCCGATACATTAGGTATCTTGAATCCTTTGCAAGTGATAGAATTTATGCGGAAGATGAAAAAACGTTATCCTCATACCCATTTTGATTTCCATGCGCATAATGATTATGACTTGGCTGTGAGTAATGTACTTGCTGCTGTGCTGAGTGGGGTTAAAGGGCTTCATACTACTATCAATGGATTAGGGGAACGTGCAGGAAATGCACCACTTGCCAGTGTTCAAGCTATTCTGAAGGATCATTTTAATGCTTTGACCAATATTGACGAAAGCCGTCTGAATGATGTGAGCCGAGTGGTGGAATCTTATTCAGGTATTGTTATTCCTGCCAACAAGCCGATTGTGGGTGAGAATGTGTTTACGCAAGTGGCCGGCGTTCATGCGACGGTGATAACAAGAATAATCTTTATTGCAATGATTTGCTGCCGGAACGATTCGGGCGTAAACGTGAGTATGCGTTGGGCAAGACTAGTGGCAAAGCAATATTCGTAAAAATCTGGAGGATTTGGGTCTTGATTTAGATGAAGAATCCATGCGTAAGGTAACGGAACGTATTATCGAATTGGGTGATAAGAAGGAACTGGTTACTCAGGAGGATTTGCCTTATATTGTTTCCGATGTGCTGAAGCATGGGGTGGTAAGCGAAAGTGTAAAATTGAAAAGTTATATTGTGACACTGGCGCATGGACTGAAGCCGATGGCTACTGTGAAAATAGAGATTAATGGAAAAGAGTTTGAGGAGAATTCCAGTGGCGACGGTCAGTATGATGCTTTTGTGCGTGCATTGCGTAAAATTTATAAAGTGACACTGGGGCGTAAATTCCTATGTTGACCAACTATGCGGTAAGTATTCCTCCTGGGGGCCGTACAGATGCATTTGTACAAACAGTAATAACTTGGAGTTTTGAAGAAAAAGTATTTCGTACTCGTGGGCTGGATGCTGACCAGACGGAGGCTGCTATTAAGGCTACCATGAAAATGCTGAATATAATAGAAAATGAATATGAATAATAATGGTTAGTGATTAATGGTTAGTGGTTAATGAACAGTGTTGTCAGATTTCATTAACCGCCAACTATTAATCACTGACCGCTAACCATTAATCACTAAAAAAATGGATTTTAAAATTGCAGTTTTAGCCGGTGACGGTATCGGACCGGAGATTTCAGTGCAAGGCGTTGATGTGATGAATGCTGTTTGCGAGAAATTTGGTCATAAAGTAAGTTATGAATATGCGATCTGTGGTGCGGATGCGATCGATAAAGTAGGTGATCCGTTTCCTGAAATGACTTTTCAGGCTTGTAAGAATGCGGATGCAGTGTTGTTTTCTGCTGTAGGTGATCCTAAATTTGATAATGATCCCACAGCAAAAGTTCGTCCGGAACAAGGTTTGCTTGCTATGCGTAAAAAATTGGGTTTGTTTGCTAATATTCGTCCTGTGCAGACTTTTAAATGTCTGGTTCATAAATCTCCGTTACGGGCTGAACTGGTGGAAAATGCAGATTTTATCTGTATCCGTGAATTGACCGGAGGTATGTATTTCGGAGAAAAATATCAGGATAATGATAAGGCATACGATACCAATATGTACACTCGTCCGGAGATTGAGCGTATCTTAAAAGTGGCTTTTGAATATGCTATGAAGCGCCGTAAGCATCTTACTGTAGTTGATAAAGCCAATGTGTTGGCATCTTCACGTCTGTGGAGACAGATTGCACAAGAGATGGCTCCTCAGTATCCGGAAGTGACTACAGACTATATGTTTGTGGATAATGCTGCCATGAAGATGCTTCAGGATCCTTGTTTCTTTGATGTGATGGTGACTGAGAATACATTTGGTGATATTCTGACAGATGAAGCTCTGTTATCAGCGGCTCTATGGGATTGCTTCCTTCTGCTTCTACGGGTGAAAGCACTCCGGTATTCGAACCTATTCACGGTTCATGGCCACAGGCTAAAGGATTGAATATAGCCAATCCATTGGCTCAAATCCTATCGGTAGCCATGCTGTTTGAGTATTTTGACCTTAAGGAGGAAGGCGCCTTGATTCGTAAGGCTGTAGATGCTTCTTTGGATGAAAATGTGCGTACTCCGGAAATTCAGGTTGAAGGTGGGGCCAAGTATGGTACCAGGGAAGTGGGTGCTTGGATTGTGGATTATATCAAGAAAGCATAGAAATTTATAGGTCTTTTACGGGGAATCAGAAGTGAATGGCATTTTACTTCTGATTCTTTATTTTTATTGGATAAGAAAAAGTATATTTGATGCTGCAAATAAAACAAAGATAATAATTGAAAGACATTTAAATGAAGAATTTAGTTTATGCTTTGGTAGGAGCTGGTTTTATGATTGCCTGCCAGCCTTCGAGCCGACCGGAAATCAGCGGTACGCTGACTGGTATCGAGAGTGATACATTATTGGTACAATCTTTTCCTGTAAATGATCGTGATAGTCGTAGGACAGATACGGTTGCCATGCAAAATGGAAGTTTTGCCTTTAATTTAGGTAATAGTGTATTGAAACAGGTTTATATTTATGGTAAACCGTCAGTGAAACCCAATGAGGATGGCAGTATACCTGCCATATCGATGAAAGCTGTAAGTTTTTTGCTGTTGCCTGGCCAGCCTATAAAAATTTCAGGTTCATTGGATGAATATAAATTGGAGGGAGGTTCCTTTTATGACGATTATAATGAAGTGGTGGAGGACTGTAAAACATATAGTCATAAAATAGATTCATTGAACGTAGTCTGTATGGATATGGAGAAAAAAGGAATACCCGGAGATTCTATCCGTAAAGTTTATGCTCCAGCAAAAGAATGGTATGGAAATATTTTAAAAATAAAAAGTGACTATGTTAGGCAGAATCCGGATAAAGATGTATCAGTATATGTAATGTCACAGTTGTCAAGGGATCAGTTGGGGGATGCTTTTAATGTTTTGACTGATCGGGTAAAGGAAGGAATGATGGCTCCTTTATATCAGAGAATGAGAGAAGGATATGAGAAAGAACTGGCTCGCGATAAAGCAAAAGAAGCAATGAAACCAGGTAATCTCGCTCCGGAATTTACTTTGAAGGATTTGGATGGAAAGAATTTTGACTTATCTTCTCTGAGAGGTAAATATGTAGTGCTTGATTTCTGGGGAAGCTGGTGTGGATGGTGCATAAAAGGAATTCCCGAAATGAAAAAGGCATATGAAAAATACAAGGGAAAAATAGAATTTGTAGGGATTGACTGCAATGATACAGAGGATAAATGGAAAAAAGCAGTAGCTGAGCATCAATTGCCGTGGATTAATGTACGCAATATAGGTGAACCGGATGTGGCGGTGATGTATGGAGTAAGTGGTTATCCCACTAAATATGTGATTGATCCTGAAGGGAAAATTGCTAAACAGGTAGTTGGCGAGGACCCCGAATTTTATATGTATCTGGACGCATTGATGAAATGATGAAAGGTTTCGGATAATTATGAATAACAGAGGTGTGCCATTATTTGAACACATCTCTGTTGTTTAATTTAGAATTTTTTTACGCGTATATGACAGTAAGGTTCTCCTCCCATTTTATCGTAATAGTGCTGATGATAGCCTTCTGCTTCCCAAAATTTCTCGGCAGGGCGTAATCTGGTATTGACTCTATGACCTTTCGAGCGAAGCAGTTCGATGACCTCTTCAGCTTCGGATTTTTGTTTTTCATCCATGTAGAAAATCATACTCCGATATTGCGGCCCGAGGTCGGGACCTATTCCATCGGTTTGTGAGGGATCATGTATTTCAAAAAAAAGTTTGCACAAATCCACATAAGAAACCATGTCGGCGTCATAATCTACAAAAATAGCTTCTACATGGTGTGTCATGTGGGCTTTTACCTGAGTATATGCGGGGTTGGCTTCCGGACCACCTGTATAACCGACTGTAGTGTTTAGTACACCCGGAATACGTTCGAACTGATGTTGTACGCCCCAGAAGCATCCGGCGGCGAATATCGCTTTTTCTACTTTCATGTTCTTTATTCTTTTAAAATTGTATGCCAAATATACGGAATACCCTTTAAAACGAGAAACCTACCTTATGCTTTTTTTAATTAAACTAAAGGAATATCGTTAAAGATTCCTCTACCTTTGCAACCGGAATTAATTAATATAGAAAATCGGATGAAACAGATCGTATGTTATCTTATGTTGCTATGTGCATGTATGCAGTTGCAGGCGCAAACTTACGATGAACTGATAACCAGTGCGTTGGATGCGGCAAAAAAAGACAGTTTGACAAAATCAGAAATATTGTTCAGACAGGCATTGAAGATGGATCCTGCCAATATGCGTAATGCTTTATTGTTTACTAATCTAGGAACGGTCCAGCGGAGATTGGGGAAAATAGATGATGCTATTGACTCGTACACGTTATCCTTGAATATTACTCCATATTCTGTTGTTACATTACTCAATCGTGCTTCACTCTATTTGGAGAAAAATTTGTTTGACAGGGCTTATGTGGATTATTGTAATGTGATCGATATAGACAAGAAAAATAAGGAAGCATTACTTTTCCGGGCTTATATTTATATGCAACGTAGGGATTATAAAGGAGCGAGAATAGATTATAACACTTTATTACAGGAGGAACCGGGAAATAATACTGCACGTTTGGGCAGGGCACTTTTAAATCAGAAGGAGTTGAAGTATCGTGAATCTTTAGAAGATTTCAACAGATTGGTTTCCGATAATCCCAGAGATGTCTCTTATTTGAAAGCTCGTGCTACATTGGCTGTAGAAATGAATACGCATGATCTGGCTTTATTGGATTTGGAGGAGGCCGCCAAACTGGCACCGGACGATGCGGAAATTTATGTGATGTGTGGTGAGATTTATTTAAGTCAGAAAAAGAAAAGAGAAGCGTATGTTGCTTTTGAAAAAGCAATAGAGTTGGGAGTGCCCCGACCGGAGTTGCAGGATAAGCTGAAAGCGAGTAAGTAAAAATGCGAACAGGATTATTGTCAGACAATCATCGTGCTTTTACAATAGGAACAGAATTTATCTGTTCCTATTGTTGGTATATGAGGGCAATAGCTTTTAAAAAAGGTATTTTCATTCCTGCAATACCTTTTTTATCAACTCTATAAAATCTTTTCCGTATTTTTCTTTCTTATATTCGCCGATACCATTGATGTTGCCGAATGCTTCTATAGTTGTAGGTTGTTGGGTGGCGATCAGGTGCAAAGTCTTGTCGGATAGAACAATATAGCAGGTATAGCTTGCTGGTCTGCCAGTTTTTTACGCAGTACACGTAACTCCTCGAACAAGTCCTTGTTTTCATTACCAAAAGTAACCGGAGTGGGAAAGAGTACCTCTTCCTTGGCTTTCTTTTTACGTTTTTCCTTAGCAGGTATGAATTCTTCCCGTTTGATGACTACCAGCATGGCGGGTTCTTTGCCGAACAATACTTTTTGCCCGCTTTCAGTTATTTTGAGGTGATTGTTTTCATTATAGCTATTTCGAAATAGCCTAGATTCAGCATTTGCAGTAGATAATCTTGCCAGTCGCGTGCAGGAATATCTCTTCCTGCAGCATATGTTTTCAGTTTGTCATAACCTTTGTCAATCAGTTCTTGGTTCGCTGACCCTTTCAATATGTCTATTAACATGTGGGTGCCTATTTGTTGGTTAGTTCGGGCTATTGCACTTAAAGCTTTTTGTACAATGATTGTTCCGTCAAAGCGCTCGGGGGGATTACGGCACACATCACAGTTGCCGCAATCATGGTCCATTGTCTCACCAAAATAGTTCAGCAGAATACGCCTCCGACAGATATCCGATTCAGCATATTGTTGCATTCGGTGTAATTTCTCTAAGTTAATTTCCTGCTGGCTGCTTTCTGTAGCGAATTTGGAAAGCATAACCAAGTCTCCCAGTGAATAGAACAGCAAAGTATCACTTTCCATACCATCACGTCCGGCACGTCCTATTTCTTGATAGAAACTTTCTATGCTTTTAGGAAGGTTATAATGAATAACCCAGCGTACATTGGATTTATCAATTCCCATCCCGAAAGCAATAGTGGCACACACTACCTGTACACGATCGTTTATGAAATCATTTTGTGCTTTATCACGCATATCACTGCTTAATCCTGCATGATAAACGGTTGCACGGATACCTTGTTTCATCAGCATTGCGACCACACTTTCTGTTTTGCTGCGGCTCATGCAATAAATGATACCACATTCATTTTTGTGTTTTTCTATAAATTCAAGGATAGTCCGTGCCTTATCCTTTTGTTGGTAGCCTCTTTTTACTTCCAAACTCAGATTGGGACGATCAAAGGAAGATATGAATATTTTAGGATCTTTCAAGGCCAATTGTTGTGCAATGTCTTTTCGGGTTATTTTGTCAGCTGTAGCAGTTAATGCTACAATCGGTACTTTGGGAAACTGATTACGTAGTACCTTTAATTGGGTATATTCAGGCCGGAAATCATGTCCCCATTGTGAGATGCAATGAGCTTCATCAATGGCAAATAAAGATATTTGGATATCTTTCAACAGGAAATTTGTTTCTATAAGTAATCGTTCAGGTGAAATATAAAGCAATTTGATTTTTCCTTGAAGACATTCGCGACGTAGGTTTATATTTTCTGTTTCATTATTGCTGCTGTTCAGTGCCCGTGCTGCAATTCCGTTTGCTTGTAAACTTTCCACCTGGTCTTTCATTAAAGAAATAAGAGGTGAAACGACAATGGCCGTACCTTCCATCAGTAAAGCCGGTAATTGATAACAGATGGATTTCCCTCCTCCTGTAGGCATTAATACCAAAGTATCCTTTTGAGCTAATATATTTTGAATAATATCTTGCTGTAAAGGACGGAAACTATCGTATCCGAAGTAATTTTTTAGAGTTTGGAACATATCTGTTTATTATTTTAAAACGTAATCGGCTACAAAGGTAGTAAAATCTTTAGATTTGGTCGGGATCTCTGCCTGATAATAATAAATAAGATATACTTTTATTCGTAACTCATTTGGTTGGAAATTACTACTTGAAAGAGAAGCCGGTTATTATAGATCGGACAAATAAACTTTTTTGCCACTTAAAAAACAAAGTGTTGTGATTATTTAAGAAATAAATTAGGCAAAGTTGCATATGAAAAAAACTTTTCCCACATTTGTCCCAAATTAGATGTTTGCATTTATATAACTAACCAAACAACGAAAAATTAAAAGAAAAATTAACTGATGAGCGACGTGGAAAAAAAATCAGAAACCCAGGAAGCGGCTCCTAAGAAAAAGCCGTATAACCTGAGAGAAAAGAAAGAGAAAAAGGCTGCTTACAGATCTCTGATTAGAGCAGAACTTGCCGATGAATTGTATGATAAGATTTTGAACATTGTAGTTGTTCAGAAAAAGTACAAAGATCCTAATTATTCAGCAAAAGACTTGGCGAAAGAATTAAAGACAAATACTCGTTATTTGTCAGCTGTAGTGAATTCCCGCTTCGGAATGAATTATTCTTGTTTGCTGAATGAATATCGTATTAAAGATGCTTTGCATCTTTTAGTTGATAAACGCTATATGGATAAGAATGTGGAAGAGATTAGTGCAATGGTAGGTTTTGCTAATCGCCAATCTTTTTATGCTGCATTTTATAAGAATGTGGGTGAGACTCCTAATGGCTATCGTAAGAGAAATCAAGAAAAGAAGTAAGAGCATAATTTGCTACATTATAATTTAGAAAAAGGAAAACAATTGTTTTCCTTTTTTATTTCGGCTCATGAATTATGTATCTATGAAAAAAAGTTGATTGTAGAAATGAAACAGGCTGGTTGCAATGAAGTAGACAAGAGCATGAATAAAATGGAGGAATTTAATTACACGGTTGAACAATTTGCCGACTTACAGTTACTTCGATATAAAGTGTATGGATTTGAAGAACTGAGTTTGAAACAAAAAGAGTTGATTTACTATTTGTCACAAGCTGCTTTGCAAGGTCGTGATATTTTGTTTGATCAGAATGGCAAATACAATTTGCTTATTCGTAAAATGTTGGAAACCGTATATACAGAGTATCAGGGAGATCGTACAGATGTGAATTTCGTCAATTTGGAAACTTATCTGAAACGTATATGGTTTTCTAACGGAATTCATCATCATTATGCTTCGGATAAGTTCGTACCAGGTTTCACTCCGGAATTTCTTAGAGACGCATTGAATAGTGTGGATGCATTGAAGTTGCCTTTGGGTAAAGGGGAAACAGTGGAAGAACTTTGTGAAGAAGTCTTTCCGGTGATTTTTGATCCTGAAATGATGCCTAAACGTGTGAATCAGGCAGACGGGGAAGATTTGGTCCTGACTTCGGCTGCAAATTATTACGAAGGGGTAACCCAGAAAGAAGCGGAAGATTTTTATCATAATTTGAAGAATCCGGATGATATGATGCCGGTAATGTTTGGTATGAACAGCCGTTTAGTGAAAGAGGACGGAAAAGTACAAGAAAAGGTCTGGAGATCTGGCGGATTGTATGGGCAAGCCATTGATAAGATCATTTATTGGTTGGATAAGGCTCTTGGTGTGGCAGAAGATGCACAACAAAAAATAGTTATCGAAAAATTAATTCGATTTTATAAGAACGGGGACTTGAAGGATTTTGATGAATATTCTATTGCGTGGGTGAAGGATTTGGATTCACGCGTGGATTTTGTTAACGGCTTTATTGAAAGTTATGGAGATCCGTTAGGATTGAAAGCTAGTTGGGAGTCCATTGTGAATTTTAAAGATCTGGAAGCAACCAAGCGCACGGAAATCATCAGCGCTAATGCCCAATGGTTTGAAGATCACTCACCTGTAGATCATCGGTTTAAAAAAAAGGAAGTGAAAGGTGTGTCGGCCAAGGTGATTACAGCCGCTATGCTGGGGGGGGATTTGTATCCTGCTACGGCGATTGGGATTAATCTCCCTAATTCCAACTGGATTCGTAGTGTGCATGGTTCTAAGTCTGTAACCATCGGAAATCTGACAGATGCCTATAATAAAGCGGCTCATGGTAATGGATTTGCAGATGAATTTGTTTGCGGTGCCGAAGAGAAAGAATGGATAAAGAAATATGCAGATCTTACAGGGGATTTACATACTGATTTGCATGAATGTTTGGGACACGGTTCTGGGCAGTTGTTACCGGGAGTAGATCAGGATGCTTTGAAAGCGTATGGATCTACGATAGAAGAGGCACGTGCCGATTTATTCGGTTTGTACTATCTGCCGGATGACAAAATGATAGAATTGGGGCTTACACCGGATGGAGATGCCTTTAAAGCAGAATATTATACTTATATGATGAATGGTCTGATGACCCAGTTAGTCCGCATCGAGTTAGGTAATATGGTAGAGGAAGCACACATGCGTAACCGCCAGCTCATTGCGCGGTGGACATTTGAGAAAGGTGCTGCAGATAAGGTGGTTGAAATGGTTAAGAAGGATGGAAAAACGTATGTGAAGATAAACGATTATCAAAAATTGCGCACTCTGTTCGGACAGTTGCTGGCTGAGATACAACGCATTAAAAGTGAAGGCGATTTTGAGGCTGCCCGTAAATTGGTCGAAAAGTATGCGGTGAAAATAGATCCGGTTTTGCACGCCGAGATATTGGCACGTTATGAAAAACTTCATTTGGCTCCTTACAAAGGTTTTGTAAATCCTGTATATGAGGCTGTGACAGATAAAGATGGAAATATTATAGATGTAAAAGTATCTTATAATGAAGGTTACGCGGAGCAGATGTTACGTTATAGCAAAGAATTTGCGAATCTTCCTTATAGAAATGAATAAGAAAAAATATGGATGTACATGAAACAATAAAGGACATAAAGGGGCAATTCCGTTTGTTTATGAATGGGGTGGCTTCCCAAAGTATGCGCGAGAAGGGATTAGACTATAAACTGAATTTTGGCATCGAACTTCCGCGTTTGAAAGAAATAGCTGCTCGTTATGAAAAAAATCATGAAGTGGCGCAGGCTTTATGGAAAGAAAATATCCGTGAATGTAAAATTCTGGCGGGGATGTTACAGCCGGTAGAAACATTTTATCCGGAAATAGCTGATATATGGGTAGAAGATATGCGCTATCCGGAAATAGCGGAACTGACTTGCATGAGTTTGTTCCAATATTTGCCTTATGCTTCGGAGAAGGCTTTCGAATGGATGGCCGATGATCGTGAATATTTTCAGTTATGCGGCTTTATGCTGATGGCAAGACTATTGATGAAGGGTAATCAGCTGACTGAGCGTTCGGAAGCTGAATTTTTGGATCAGGCAATGGCCACTTTACAAAGCGAGGGAGTGTTGCCCCGCAAAGCAGCTGCTACTGCTTTGAAGAAGTTTGCCGTTCAAAGCAAAGAAAATGGCAAAAAGGTGAACCGATTGTTGGCTCCATTAGCCAAATCAGATAAGGTAGAAATAGCTTCTTTGGCTGGAGAAATAAAATTAGAAACAGAATATTGGCATTAAACTTTCATGTTATCATAAAAAGGCTTAACTTTGACGGCGGAACTGAAATCTGTGATGGAAGAGAATGTGAAAGATAAGGTAAAGCAGATCTTGACAGAATATCTGCAGGTTAACGGGCATCGGAAGACACCTGAACGATATGCTATACTCGATACTATCTATTCCATTAAAGGTCATTTTGACATTGATACGCTTTATAATTATATGGCAAATGAAGGGAAATTCCGGGTAAGCCGGGCTACTCTTTATAATACCATCATTCTTTTTATCGATGCAAAATTGGTTATTAAACATCAGTTCGGCAATTCTTCCCAGTACGAGCGTGCGTACAACAATGAAACCCATCATCACATGATATGTACGGAATGTGGCAAAGTGACCGAATTTCAGGATGAGAATCTGAAACAAGCCATTGCCAATACGAAGCTGAAGAAATTTCATGCCTCGCACTATTCCTTATATATCTATGGTGTATGCAGCAAGTGTACTTGGGCCAAGCGTAGGAAGAAAAAAGATAAGTAACATAAAACGAAGAAACATGAAAGTAGATGTCTTGTTAGGTTTGCAATGGGGTGATGAAGGCAAAGGAAAGGTTGTCGATGTTCTGACTCCCCGTTATGATGTAGTAGCTCGTTTCCAGGGAGGTCCGAATGCAGGCCATACACTGGAATTCGAAGGCCAGAAATATGTGCTCCGTTCCATTCCTTCCGGAATATTTCAAGGAAATAAAGTAAACATTATTGGTAATGGTGTGGTACTGGATCCGGCTTTATTCAAGGCTGAGGCTGAAGCTTTGGAAGCTAGCGGACACCCCCTGAAAGAACGTTTGCACATTTCAAAGAAAGCTCATTTGATTTTGCCTACTCACCGCATTCTGGATGCAGCCTATGAAGCTGCTAAAGGAGATGCCAAAGTGGGAACTACCGGAAAAGGTATAGGCCCTACTTATACTGATAAAGTGAGTCGTAACGGCGTACGTGTAGGTGATATCCTTCATAATTTTGAAGAAGTGTATGGAGAAGCAAAGGCACGCCACGAACAGATCTTGAAAAGTCTGAACTATGAATATAATATAACCGAGCTGGAAAAACAATGGTTGGAGGGTATTGAATACCTGAAACAGTTCCATTTGGTGGACAGTGAACATGAAATCAACAATCTTCTGAAGTCGGGTAAGAGTGTGCTTTGTGAAGGTGCGCAGGGAACGATGCTTGATGTTGATTTCGGTTCTTATCCTTTTGTCACTTCTTCAAATACCATTTGTGCCGGTGCTTGTACCGGTTTAGGTATCGGTCCTAATAAAATTGGTAATGTATACGGTATCATGAAAGCGTATTGTACCCGTGTGGGATCAGGTCCTTTTCCTACCGAGCTGTTTGACGAAACTGGTAAGAAAATCCGTGATTTAGGTCATGAATATGGTGCGGTGACAGGTCGTGAACGTCGTTGTGGCTGGATTGATCTTGTGGCTTTGAAGTATTCTATCATGGTAAACGGGGTGACCCAGTTAATTATGATGAAGAGCGATGTGTTGGATGATTTCGAAACTATCAAAGCATGTGTGGCTTATAAAGTAAATGGTGAGGAAATTGATTACTTTCCTTATGATATTAGCGAGGGGTTGGAACCTGTATATGCGGAGCTTCCCGGATGGAAGACTGATATGACCAAGATGACCAGTGAGGATGAATTCCCGGAAGAATTCAATGCGTATGTCACTTTCTTGGAAGAACAGCTGGAAACCCCGATCAAGATTGTTTCGGTAGGTCCTGATCGTGGTCAGACTATTGAACGTTATACGGAAGAATAATAGGGAAGAATCTTATAAGATAAAAAAGAGATACTGTTTTCTTTTGGAGGCAGTTTCTCTTTTTTTTGTATACATCTATCTGTTTCTATGTATATTTGATAAAATTGTAACATCTATAATGATACCCATGTAAGATAATATATCTTTCGTCTTTATCGTCTATATCTTTCCGGTTGCTATTCAAGATGTGTGTGGAGCATCAATTGTGCATTATTGCGTATTATTGTGCCAAATCGCGTCAAATCGCGTCATTCCGTCCGGGCTTCTTTCTATATTTGCCATAAATAAAAAAATATTGATATGGCATTACAAACAACCGGATTGGAATTTTTCTACCTGAGTGTGGATTTCTTCGAGAATGATAAAATATTGTTGGTGGAACAAGAGTTGGGCAGTCGGGCTACATTGCTTGTATTGCGCTTGTTGGCACGTATTTACCACAAAGGATATTTTTGCCGTTGGGGAAAGGATGAGTGTCTGCTTTTTACCCGCAGATTGCCCGAAGGCTGTACGGCCGATTATGTACAGCAAGTGGTGGATGCACTATTGGAACGTGGCTTTTTTAGTAAAGTCCAATACGAAAGATTTGGAATTCTTACTTCGGAAAGCATACAGGGCCATTATTTTGAGGCGGCACAACGACGGAAGCGTGTAGAGGTGCGGGCTGATTACTTGTTGATAGAGATTTCAAAATACAAGAATTTGTATGTAGACGGCAGTAACGTAGGCATTTCAACGGAAAATGTGGACATGAAAACCGGAAATGTAAACATGAAGTCACAAAGTAAAGCAGAGGAAAGTAAAGCAGAGCAAAAAAATGAAAAGGACTCCTCCTCTTTTTGTTCTCCAGAAAAGAAGAGGATTTTTGCGGAGAAAGAGACTTTCTTCTATTCCTGTAGATGGAAAACGCAGAAATACTTCCGGACTGGTTGAAGCTTTGCAGCAGTGGGGGATAGGAGATGATAATTTATATAAAATAGTGGGGTACTGTGATTATGGTGTGATAGGGCATCCGATATGGAAAATATTAGCTGATATGCGTATGTCAGGTGGAAGGATACATCAACCGTTAGCCTTTATTTGGTCGCGCCTGCGAGTTTGACCGATTAGGATTTAGTAGATTGATAAATACTGTAATTGTGTAATAAAAAAAACGATTGATAGTTTTATGGTTCATATAAGTAGAAAATAAATAGAATATTAAATAGATAATAGCCTGATTTTTAGAGTGCTGATTATGCTAATGGTAGAGTATAAGTAGAAAGTGACTAAAAAAATAGTTATAATATATTGTGTATCAAGTAAAAGGGAGAAATAATATAAGTATGGTGGACTGAATGAATAGAGGGGGAACGGTAAGCATAAGTTCTTTTGGAACTCAGCTCTACAAAAGAGGAAAATACAAGAATCCATTTCTTATAAAAAACGTCTAAATCTTAGTCGTTCCAAAGATATTCAACTGTTAAAAGAGTAATTTCACACAGGGAGCTAATAGTTAAAGAAATAAAAAGTAGCAGATTACTTTATTGGGAACAAGATATATAAAGAAGAAAATGATTACCAAAGAAAAAAAAGTGATTTTCTTGACAATTTTCATGTGTTTTACATCATTTCATACTAAAAATAAAATAAATACCCTACTTTTAACAAATATCGCAACTAAATAATACTTATGAATAAAAAATATTATAGACAAAAATAATAGCCTTATTCTTTTATTTTTAATAAAATTTTATATCTTTGCAATGTTATTGATAAAATGAGTTCCAAAAGAACTTGGATAATGTTTAATTAAAAGAGAGTGAGTATGAAAGAAAAAGTGTTAATGTTACTAGCTTGTCTGTGGTTGGGTATCGGCTTCTCTATGGCTCAAGCGCCTAAAACAGTTGCAGGAGTTGTAACTTCAGCGGATGATGGTGAGCCGATAATAGGTGCGTCTGTTTTAGTGGAAGGGACTACTATGGGAGCGATTACGGATGTGGATGGCAAGTTTGCTATCAATAATGTTCCTGCAGATGCTAAAGCGCTGATTGTTTCTTATTTGGGTATGATTACTCAGCGAGTTGGAATTCAGCGTGGTACTATTACTGTAACAATGAAGTCGGACACAAAAGTGTTGGATGAAGTGGTTGTAACTGCTCAAGGATTGAACCGTAAACAAAAAGCGTTGGGTTATTCTACACAAAAGGTAGCAGGTGAGGATTTGACTATTTCACGACAGACCGATTTGGGTAATGCTATGGCTGGTAAAGTGTCGGGAGCACGTTTTATAGGTGGTGCCAGTTCAGGTTTTGATGCAGGTACTATTATTTTGCGTGGTGCAGGTTCCATTCCTTCTTCGTCCCAGTCGGATAATCCGGCCAATGAACCTATTTATGTGGTAGATGGTGCTATCACCAACAAAAACTCTATCAATATGGATGATGTAGAAAGCATAAACGTATTGAAAGGTCCCGCGGCTACTGCCCTTTATGGTTCGCGTGGTGGTGCAGGTGCTATCATCATAACTACTAAGGCGGGACAAAGTGAGAAAGGGTTGCTTGAAGTAAGTCATACATTGCAGGCCGAAACTTACTATAATCATTTCAATATGCAGAAGCTGTATGGTGGCGGAGGATATGGAGGTACGGAAAAAGGTAACAGGGCTCAGGATATTTATGATTTGTATAGTGGTGATATTCCCGGTTTGCAAGGTGCTTATGTGTACGATTATAATGAGGACACTTCTTGGGGAGCTGCATACGATCCGGCTGTGAAATATGTCACTCCATTATCATTGGACGAAACCAGTGATTATTATGGAAAACCAGCCACTTGGCAACATGGGTTGGATTTGAGAGATCTTTATCGGACTGGTGTAACCAATACAACCAACGTTTCGTTTTCAAAGAGTGTGAAAGATTTTAATACCCGTGTTTCTTTCACCAATAGCTATCGTACTGGTGTGCAACCCAATTCGGATGCTATTCGCCGTTTCTTAGGGTTCAAGACTAATTTCAAACCCACACCGTGGATGAATGTGTCATTGGATTATAAATATACTTATCGTCAAGATCATAATGCTGCCGAAAGTGGATATAACGGTTCACGTACCGTTTTGCAGGAATATACCCAATGGGGACAGACCAATGTCAATTTAAAAGATTATAAGGACTATAAACGTCCGGACGGATCATGGAGGACTTGGAATATCAACAGTGTGAATAACCAAAGTGCTGCATTCCATGATAATCCGTATGCTTTGTTTCATGAATATAATCATCGCACCATTTATCAATGGAATGTATTCAGTGGTGATGTGTCTGTGGACCTTCCTTATAACTTGAAAGCAGGGGTACGCGTAAATGGTAACATACGTGGTTACAAATTGGAACGCGAACGCCCTTCAGGATCTATTAATTTCCGGTCAAATTATCGTCAGGATCAAAGCAGTTTAATTGATTTGACCGTACAAGGACGTTTGACTTGGGGACAATCATTCTTTAAAGACAAACTAACGGTAGATGCGGCTCTTTTTGCAGAAGTACGTGACTATACATACGATAATTTATATGCATATACCAATACAAATTATGACTTGTCTTTGGATAATTATTATAATTTGGCTGCTTCATCGGGTACTATTGCCTTGGCCTATAATAAGAAGACACATTACAAGGAACGTAGTGTTTATGCCACAGCTACTATGGGCTGGGATGATACTTATTTTCTTGATGCTTCTGTCCGTAACGATATGTCATCTACGTTGAGTCCTAATCACAATAGCTATTGGTATGGTGGCCTTTCCGCTTCTGTCCTTGCTCATAAATGGGTGAATGCAGAATGGCTGAATTTCTGGAAACTGCGTGCTAGTGCGGCTCAGGTAGGTACTACGCTTGATGCTTATAATATTTATCCTACTTATTCTCTAGATACCAGTTATGGTTCACATGTTACAATGTATGAACCTTCTTCTCAGAAAAATTATAATATTGAGCCGTCTATTTCCACTTCGTATGAAATAGGTACGGAATTCCGTTTGTTCAATAATCGTTTATGGGGTGATTTCAACTATTATACTCGGGATGACAAAGATCAGATAATCTCTGTAACCTCTGCTCCACAATCGGGGTACTCCACTCGTAAGATGAATGCTGGTTTAATTCGTAATCGGGGTGTTGAATTGAGTTTGGGCGGGATGCCCGTTTCCACTAAGAACTGGAAATGGGAAATGAATTTCAATATAGCGAAGAATAGCAATAAACTGGTGGAACTAGCTGATGGGGTGGATTCTTACTCTATTTATTGGACTTCATTCACAACTCGTTTGTATAATTATGCTATGGTTGGTAAATCACTTGGTGTGATAACCGGTAATACATGGGAACGTGATGACAATGGCAATATAATTTTCCATGAACTGAGTGCCTCGCAGAAGGCGTTGTATGGTGGTGAATATGTACCTACTTACAATCAGAATACACTAGATGAACTGGGTAACTTCCATCCGGATTTCACAGGTGGTTTTAATACTAGTATCAGTTTTAAGAATTTCCGTCTGTCGGCTAATATTGATTTCTCTGTAGGCGGTCAGATTGTATCCTATACTAATATGTGGGGTAGCAGTAGCGGTATTCTTGATAAAACAGCTGAACTTAATGACCGTGGCGTCAATGTTCGTGAACCGGTAAGCAAAGGTGGTGGTATCCACATGACTGGTGTGGATCAGGATGGTAATAAGGTAGATACCTATGTCAATGCCAAACTGTATTATACCACAGCTTCCCGTGTATGGGAAGAATGGGTGTATGACCGTACTTACGTGAAACTTCGCGAAGTGTCATTGTCGTATGTGTTCCCGTCACAAACTTTGAAGAAACTAAATATCGGTTTGAGTCGTGCCAGTGTGGCAATTAATGCTTCCAATCCATGGTTGATCTATTCAGCTTGTCCTAATGTGGATGTGTCTGAAATTGGTATGGGATATTTTGAGGGTGGTAATGCCGCTGCAACCCGTTCGATAGGTTTTACCGTTAATCTTGCTTTTTAAACCATAAAACGAAGAATCATTATGAAATATATTAAATTATTATTTTTATCTCTGAGTTTTGCAGCAACATTCACAGCATGTGATATGACTGACTTTGGCGATATTAACAAAGATCCCAATGAACCGTCGGAGGCTAATACTGGTATGTTGTTTACATACGCTTGTACTTATGTGAAATACTTCTCTATGAACTCAAATTATTATTACCCGTGGACGCAAATGTATCCGGGGTATATGTCCGAGAAAAATAATAATCAGTATGGTGCGTTTGGCGGACCTACTATGAGTACAAGTTCTTATTATCTTTATCCGTTGAAGAACTGCGAGAAGATTATTGACTTTAATAGTGATGAGGCTGAAAAAGGTAAACCTGCCATTGTACAGTTTGGTGATAATGCCAATCAGATTGCGGTTGCACGTACATTGATGGGATTCATCTATATGCACCTTACAGATGCTCTAGGGCCACTTCCTTATACAGAAGCGTTTCAGGCAGGTGAGGAAAATTTTACTCCGGTATTTGATTCACAGGAAACGATTTATGCTAAGTTAGATGCCGATTTGAGGGAAGCGTATAATCAGTTTAATGAAAGTGGCTCGTTGAGTACAGCGACATCCTGTTCGATGGTGACATTCGTGCATGGAAGAAACTGAATGCTTCTACCCGTATGATGCTTGCTATAAAACTGGCAGATGTGGATCCTGCCGAAGGACGCTCGCGTTTTGCTCAAGCTTACGCCGATGGCGGTATTGAAGAAAATGCCTATAATTTGAATTATACTTTTGAGGCCAATACTGTGGGATATTTATATTATAATGGTGTAAACAATAATTATAATTTTGTCCCTAATAAGTATTATGTAGATCAGCTGAAGGAGTTGAAAGATAACCGTCTGTTCTCTACTTGTTCACTGATTCCTTTCGGTAAGACACAGGCAGAGGCGGGCGTAACGGATGAAGACTTGAAGAATTTTGATAAATACCAAGGTATGCCTTTGGGTATTGAGTCTGCAGATGTGAATACGTGGAACAAAGTCTGCTGTTTTTATAATCCTTCGCTCACACAGGTAACCTCTACTTTTCCCATTATTACTGCTGCTCGTATGTTGCTTATCGAGGCTGAGGCTGCTCAACGTGGCTGGATTCAGGCTGATCCTGCCCAGCTTTATGCAGCTGGTGTGAAGGCATCGTTCGAACAATGGGGGGCCGAAGGTGTTGATGAATATTTGGCACAGGAAGCAGTTGCCTATACAGGTACTGATGCTGATAAAATTAACAAAATTGCTCTTCAACGCTGGATTAGTGGCTTTATGGCTGATGGTTTTGAGGCATGGTCTGACTGGCGTCGTTTTGATATTCCGAAACTAGAAGTCGGTCCGGTTTGTACAACGATTGATCATATTCCTTATCGCCATCAATTTGATAGCGAAATTTATCAAGGTAATCTTGAAAATTATGAAGCTGCCGTGAAAGCAGATTTGAATGGTGATGATAGCCGTGAGCAACGAGTATGGTGGAATAGAAGATAAGATTTGAAATATATAAATTCTCTTTAAAGTTTCGTTTAAATATAGGGGACATTCTCAGTGATGAGAGTGTCTTCTTTTATTGAAATAAATCCAAAAATATATAGGATAAACGTTAGTTAAGACTAGGTAGTTCATAAATTGCCTCGATGGATAGATATACGTATTGCTTTTTCTTATTGACTTTTGTTGTGTTCGGTTGGGTAGAATTTGAAGAAGCGATTGTTGGGATATTGAATTTTTTATGAAGAAATTCTCCTGTTTTAAAGCATAAAAAAAGGCTATCTATCCCAGACAGCCAATCTTTTGTTAACCTTAAATCTAATACTATGAAAAACACACTACAAAGATACGGACTTTATTTATAATAGCAAGTTTCTAGTCTGTATTTCGCCGTTTTATAACATGCTTTATAAATATGTCGTGTCTTGTTAACAAATGAATCTAAAAGTGTAAAGTTTTGTTTATTATAACCTTTCGAACTTCTTGTCTTATGAATGATAGAGGAGGACAAACGAAAATAAAAGTCTGTGATGGTTATTTTCTATTTCTTATTTTATATCTTTGATGGCACTTTACTGATTGAAAAAATAATAGTTGCTTATGAAAAACAGACAGTTTATTGTATTTGCTCTTTTATTAGCGTGTCCGTTGCTGTTACACGGACAGGAAACGTCTCTCTGTGGAAAAGAATCATGTAATAAAGGTTATATCCGGCATCCATGGTATGGAAAAAAGGTTGGTTATATAGGAGACTCGATAACTGATCCCAATTGTTATGGAGATAACATAAAAAAGTATTGGGATTTTTTGAAAGAATGGTTGGATATCACTCCTTATGTGTATGGAGTGAGTGGACGTCAATGGAATGATGTACCCCGTCAGGCAGAACAATTGAAAAAGGAGCATGGAGAAGAGGTTGATGCCATCGTGGTTTTGATGGGGACAAATGATTTTAATAGCAGCGTACCTGTCGGGAGTTGGTTTGCAGAGAAAGAAGAGCAGGTGATGGCTGCCCGTGGTGAAACTAAAAAACTGGAAACGCGTAAAAGGCGTGTTCCTATAATGACGAATGATACGTATAAAGGCCGTATTAATATTGGTTTGAGTCATTTGAAAAAATTGTTTCCCGATAAACAAATTGTTTTGTTGACCCCATTGCATCGTTCTTTAGCGGAATTCGGTGAAAAGAATGTACAACCGGATGAAAGCTATCAGAATAAATGCGGAGAATATGTGGATGCTTATGTACAGGCCATTAAGGAAGCAGGTAATTTGTGGGGAGTTCCTGTAATAGATTTTAATTCGGTTACAGGTATGAATCCGATGATTGAAGAACAACTTATTTATTTCTATGATTCGGGGTATGATCGTTTGCATCCTAATACCAATGGTCAAGAACGTATGGCACATACATTGATGTATCAATTACTTTCTTTGCCTGCATCATTCTGACAGTTGGACATTCATTTTTTTGTCTTTTTGGAAGAGTTTGTTTATTTGGGAGAACCTCCTATGTTTCGATGTGAACTTTGAAGGATTGAAAAATGTTCAAATGGCAAATAAATGTTATTTGAACATTTTTTTATTAGTTCTTATTTACTGAAAGAGTAATTGAGCTATTGATTTTGAACAAATTTCTATATTCTTGTATCATTTTTTATGGTTTCTTTTCTTGTTCTTGTTTACTTTTGCCTGAATCTTTTAACTTATAAAATGTATATGAAAAACATGAAATTAAAAGTATTACTTGCTTTATGTGCTTTACTCCTGTTATCGGCTTTTATTGCTGAGAGAAAAGAACCCATTACTATTTTTATGATTGGTGATTCCACTATGGCGAATAAAAGTCTGAAGAATGGTAATATAGAGCGTGGTTGGGGACAAATGCTTCCCGGATATTTTACGGAAGAGGTTGTGGTGGATAATCACGCTATGAATGGAAGAAGTTCACTCAGTTTTATCAATGAAGGACGTTGGGATGTAGTGCTTTCTAAAATTCATAAAGGTGATTATGTATTTATTCAGTTCGGGCATAATGATGAGAAACCTAGAGCCACATTACATACAGAACCCGGAAGTACCTTTGATGATAATTTAAGACGTTTTGTGAATGAAACACGTGCTAAGGGAGGAAATCCTGTACTGTTCAATTCTATAGTCCGTCGTAATTTCCCTCCTAAAGGTGTGACGGAGATAAAGGGTAGTTATGAAAAAGAAGGTCCGGTATTGGTTGATACCCATGGGGAATATCTGGAATCTCCCCGTCGGGTGGCCGGAGAAATGAATGTACCTTTTATTGATTTGAATAAATTGACCCATGACTTGGTTACCGGTATGGGAGTCGAGAATTCAAGAAAATTGTTTATGTGGATTCCAGCAGGACAATATGAATTTTGTCCGGAAGGGAAAATTGATAATACTCACTTGAATATATATGGTGGACGTATAGTTGCCGGGTTGGTTGTGGACGCTTTGATGGAAGAAGTGCCGGCTTTGGCAAAATATGTGCGACGTTATGATTATGTGGTGGCGAAAGATGGGAGTGGGGATTTCTTTACAGTTCAGGAAGCAGTGAATGCGGCAGTTGGTGGTGGCAAGAAAACAATATCTATACTTGTCCGTCCGGGAGTATATGAAGAGTATGTTTCTATGCCGGAATCATCGCCTCGAATAGAATTGGTGAAACAGACAGGGGCTGAGATCAGGGATAACGGGTTCACACAAGATGTTTATGTGGCACCTTATAAGGGTGACAGAGTATGTGCTATTAGTTATACATTTGATGATGGTTTACAGGAACACTATACGTTGCTTTTCCCTAAATTGGAAAAATATGGCTTTAAAGGTACTTTCTGGATATGGGGTAAATGTATAGAGAATGAAAGTGCTATGCAGGGAAAACCGAGAATGTCGTGGGCGCAAATTAAAGAGATGAGTGACAAAGGGCAAGAAATATCCAGTCATAGCTGGTCACATACGAATTTAAAGCGTGTTTCTTTGGAGGAAGTAAAAATGGAAGTAGAGAAGAATGACAGTATACTTTATGAGAAAACAGGAAAAATACCGCGTACATTCTGTTATCCTTTCAATGCTGTTAATAGTGATATATTAAAAATAACTTCAAAGAACAGGGTAGGTACACGTACCGAACAATATCCCATCGGGGGAGATAAATCGAAATCAACTCCTGAGTCTTTAGATGAATGGGTGGAAAGCTTGGTAAACTCCGGTAGATGGGGAGTGGCAATGATACATGGAATATCGCAAGGATATGATGCTTTTCTGAATCCCGAAATATTGTGGGAACATTTTAGTAAGGTAAAGGCTCTGGAAAATAAAATATGGGTGGGTACATTTAGAGAGGTGGCTGCCTATACAAAAGAACGAGAAAAAATTCGCTTGAATGTGCTAGAAAAAGAAAACGGCTATAACATAACTCCTCATTTGGATATGAATGCACAATTATTTACGGAACCACTGACTATGGTATTGAAATCTGTGGGAAATAGAGTTTCGGAGATTAGGCAAGATGGGAAAAAGCTTTTTCTAAAGAAGGATGCTGATAAGATTCTTTTCGATTTTAATCCTTATGGAGGGATGATTCAGATTCGTTTTATCTGAGGTGTTGGATATAGTTTGTAAAACTAGAATAGGGAAATCCGTTAGTCTTTATTGTAACCATTTAAGGTGTGATAATAAGATTAACGGATTTGTTTTTTGCACTTTTATAAGGTTACTCAGAATTAATTTCTAAATTTGTTCCCGTTAACTTTATTCCTTTTCCAAAAGAAATAAAATGGAAAACACAGAGAAACTGATAGTAGAACAACTGAAAAATGGCAACGAAGATGCTTATAAATACATCTATGATTATCATTATGTTCTTTTGTGTCATGTAGCAAATCAATATTTGAACGATAATTTTTTATCGGAAACTATAGTCGGAGATGTAATTTTTCACCTTTGGGAAATCAGAGAAACTTTAAACATTACTATTTCTATTAGAAGTTATCTGATAAAGGCCGTTCGTAATCGTTGTATAGACTATCTGAAATCTGGATCTGAAAAAAAGGAAATTTCATTTTCAGTTCTAGTACCGGAAGAGATGTCTGAAGAAAAGTATTTGCAGTCAGATAATTATCCTTTGGGAATATTATTGGAACGTGAATTGGAGCATGAAATCCGTATGGCAATAGACAAACTACCGATTGAATGTAGATGTGTTTTTGAAAAAAGCAGATTTGAGGAGAAAAAATATGAAGAAATTTCTCAGGAATTAGGTATTTCTATAAATACGGTTAAGTATCATATAAAGAATGCATTATCTTTCCTTCAGACTGAATTGAGCAAATATTTAATTGCTTTGATTTTATTTTTTTCGTGTTGAAACAGAAAAAAGTTTCTTTTAGGACTACCCTGTATTTAAAATAAATCGTCTTCACTTTAGAAACAACAAAGATGAAAGCAGAAAAAGAACATATTGATGAATTAATAGTATCCTATTTAAGTAATGAGTTGGATGGAAATGCTGTGCATGAACTGAAGGAGTGGATAGCTGCGTCTGTGGAAAATGAAAAGTATTTTATGCAGCGGCAAGAAATTTGGTTTTCTGCCATAAGTGTGAAAGAGGATGTTAAATATGATAAGAGCAAAGCATTTGAACAATTTAAAAATAGAATTGCTAATCAGAGGTTGAATGATAAAAGAGAACGTGAAAATTTCTGTTTGTCTAAATTTTGGCGTTATGCAGCTGTTATTGTTATATTGTTCTCAGTTTCTTATTTTTCTTATTGGAGGGGTGGAATAAGTATAAAAGAGGAATTTTCGGATATCATTGTGGAGGCTCCTCTTGGTTCCAGAACAAAATTAACCTTGCCGGATGGGACATTGGTGTGGTTGAATGCTGGATCGCGTATAACATATTCACAAGGATTCGGAGTAGGGAATAGAAAAATAGAATTGATAGGAGAAGGATATTTTGAAGTTAAACGAAATGAAGAAGTTCCATTTCTTGTGAAAACGAATAGTTTGCTGGTAAAAGTATTGGGTACGAAATTTAATTTTCGGGATTATCCGGATGATGCAGAAGCCGTTGTTTCTTTGTCCGAAGGAAAAGTGTCATTGAATAATTTATTGAAAAAAGAAAAAGAAGCTTTTTTGTTACCCAATGAAAGGGTGGTCTTGAATAAAAAGGATGGCAGAATGCATGTGGAGCATTCTACTGTTGCCAATGCATTACAATGGACTAACGGATATTTATTTTTTGATGAGGAATTGTTACCGGATGTTGTGAAGGAGTTAGAACGTAGTTATAATGTGAAAATACAAATAGCTAGTGATACTTTGAATACTTTCAGATTCTATGGAAATTTCGTTCATCGTGAGCAAAATATTCAGGAAGTTTTGGAAGCATTATCTGCGACCCGTAAGATTCATTATTTTATTGAAGGACACAATATAACTTTATATTAAATAGGGAGTGGATTAAAATTGTTTAACCTTAAAATTAAAAGTATGAATAGAATTAGAGCTGTAATACTGTGATAGGGGTACGAAGGGGATGGAAAAGAAAAGGTGGGAAGATATAGGGATTTTCCCACCTTGATGAAATCTCTTTTTCGACTTACGATTGTGAGTGCGCTTTTAGAGAGTGCAAAGTTAATGATTTTTCTCTTTAAAAGCTAAGTTCATTTAATTTTTTAATTAATAAATTACTAATTTATGAAAAACAAGAGAAAGGCCATATTATTGGTCGGGGCTTTGCTTTGCCTTAATTTGAATATCTTCTCACAGAATATACCATTGAAAATGAATAAAGTGTCAGTGAAAAAAGCTATGACTGAGCTAAAAGAAAAAAAGTGGATATTCATTTGTGTATATAGCTGGGGATGTAGATACGAAAAAGATTGTTAATATAGATGCTGAGCAACTGCAAGAAGTTATTGAGCAAATCTTGGAAGGACAAAATGTTTCTTATGAGATAAAAGATAAAAATATCGTTATTCGGAAGAAGGAGGTAGAACAGTCTATATTGAACGAGAAGAAAGAACAAGATATTTCAGGGCTTGTGATGGATGTTATGGGAGAACCTATCGTAGGAGTTAATGTGATGGAAAAGGGGACTACTAATGGTACTATTACTGATATGGATGGTAAGTTTTTACTTAAAGCTCCTGCGAATGCAACTCTTATTATTAGTTTTATCGGTTATAAGACTCTTGCTGTTAATTTGGAAGGGGAAAAGAATGTGAATATAACTCTGAAAGAGGATTTGGAACAATTAGATGAAGTGGTGGTGGTTGGTTATGGAACTCAAAAAAAATCTAGTTTGACAGCATCTGTGGCGACAGTACCTCCAAAAGAACTGAGTAAACAGATGGGGCATTCTGTTGCAGCTGCTTTGCAGGGGAGGGCTCCAGGAGTCGAAATATTGCAAAAGGGGGGAGAAGCTGGGGCAGATATCAAGATACTTGTTCGGGGAGCAGGTACATTTGGTGCTACTGAACCTTTATATGTTATTGATGGCGCATTTTCTAATAATGGGCTAAATTCGTTGAATCCTTCAGATATTGAATCAATAGAAATCCTGAAGGATGGTTCGGCGGCTGCCATTTATGGTTCTCGCGCTGCAAATGGGGTTGTGCTGATAACTACCAAGCATGGTCAAAAAGGTAAAGCAAAAGTTGAAATTTCTGCAAACTATTCTTTGCAGACCCCTTCTAAATACCTTGATTTTCTAGATGCAAATGAGCATCGCGAATATACTAAGCAAATTGTTGCAAATTCAACAAACCAGACTCAAGCTCCAGAAAATATTCATCCTACTAATCCTAATATTAATACCGACTGGCAAGATGCATATCTAAGAAATGCTCCTATGTATAATTTGAATGCTTCAATTTCTGGTGGTGGTGAATATTCAACTTTTAATACAAGTTTGGGGTATTTTGATCAGCAAGGTATTATGGAATTTTCTGGTTTTAAGAAATATAATGCACGTGTCAATGGAACTTTTAAGAAAGGACGCTTGACTGTTAGTGAAACTCTTTCTGCTGCTTTTACAAATAAGGAGCCTCAAGTAAGGATGGTGATGGGGATTCCTACTGTTCCAATGACTGATGTAGAGGGAAGGTATGTATCTGCAGGTAAAGATTATTATGTAAATGAAGGAAAAGTTACTAATCCGTTTGCATCTTATTCCAATACTGTTCGAAGAAATAAAACAGTTAATGTTACTGGTAGTTTGAATATAGGGCTGAATTTATATAAAGGATTGGATTATAAGCTACTACTTGGAGGTGACTATATATCAACAAATAATATATCTCGGTCCATTGCTTTTGACTCCAATTGGGATGAGAATGGTAATGCAGATCCTGATTATAGCAGAACGATTAATTCACTATCTGAAAGCCGTGGACAGCGATTTAGTTATACAATTGATAATATTTTGACTTATAAGAATATGTTTGCTGGTCATACTATTGATGTAATGGTAGGTACAAGTTGGATGAGAGAATACTATAGAACTATGGGGATTGGTTCTGGTTCTACAGATTTGGGTGGTCCTAATATTACTATTTTTAATGGGAAAGGAGATATAACAAGTGAAGAATACAATTCAGCTTTACTCTCCTTTTTTGCTCGCTTGAACTATGACTATAAGGAGCGTTATCTTGTTTCTGCAAGTATTCGTAGTGATAAATCTTCCAAATTTGCTAAAGGAAATAGGGTCGGTTACTTTCCTTCGGTTTCAGTGGGTTGGAATATACATGAAGAGAATTTTTTTAATATAGAATGGATAAGTAAAATGAAGATTAGAGCTAGTTATGGTGAATTAGGAGCTAATTTTATAGATCCATATTCTTTCCTTTCTACGGCTTATGGTCCAATACCTTCTGTATTCGGTGAAAATCAGATTGGTCAAAGTAGTGTGATGAATGGTTATGTAACCAAATTTGCTCAGGAAAATTTGACTTGGGAAAAATCAATATCTAAAAACGTAGCATTGGAAATGGCTTTTCTGAATAATAAAATTTCTTTTACAGCTGAATATTTTTGGAAAGATAATAATGACTTACTTGCTCCATTACTTCCATTAGCATCGTCAGGGCAAACCATTATGACTAATGGGGGGGATTTGCCAGTTTTTAATTCTGCATCTGTTGAAAATAAAGGTTTTGAATTTACGGTAGGTTATCGTAACAATTGGAAGGATTGGAGTTTGGATGTTACTGCCAATATTTCGGCATTAAATAATAGAGTAAAGAGTTTGGGTGAGGGAGTACAACCCATTAAGGCAGAGGTGATGATGAGTGGTTCTTTTAATGACCGTCCTACTATTACTAAACCGGGCTTGCCTATTGGTACCTTTTGGGGATATGTGGTGGAAGGTTTTGATAATGATGGTAATTTTATTTTTCAGGATAATAATGGTAGTGTGGATGGTGTATTGACAGGAAAACCGGATGGGAAGATTGATGAGAATGATAAAACAGATATTGGTAATCCTCATCCAGATTTTACTTATGGTTTAAATATAAATATAGGTTATAAGAATTGGGATTTGACTGCTTTTTTCCAAGGAACGCAAGGTAACGATATTTTTGCTTTAATGAAATACGATTGGTATTTTGGAGGAGCTAATAGTGCTACCCTAAAGGATGCTTTCTATAATTCATGGACTCCGCAAAATCCTAATGCGGAAGCTCCTAAACTGAATAGTAAAAACAGTTCTGGCATAAACTCGCTTCCAAGTACATTCTATGTGGAGGATGGTTCTTATTTCAGATGCAAGAATCTACAAATCGGTTATTCCTTTAATAAGAAATTATTGCAAAAATTCCATATAGAATCATTTAGAATATATGCGGGGGTACAAAATTTATTCACTATCACAAAATATCCTTTGTATGATCCCGAAGTTAGTTCAAACGTGTTGTTTGACAGAGGTGTGGATGGTTTCTGGCAAGCACAGGAAAGTCCTCATGAAGCAACAATGAATTCTAGAGTATATAACCTTGGTGTCAATTTAACTTTCTAAAAACAGAATGAGTATGAAAATAATGTTGCGTAAAATAATAGTTATCATCATCGGTTTTGTAACTATTGGAATGATGAGTTCATGTGAAGATATTTTTAATGATATGGCGGTGAATCCTAATCAATCAGACGTTAATTCATTTTATACTACACTAGAAAATTGTAATAAGGGAATTCTTGGTATCTATGGGTATATTTCGACTCCTCGTAATTTGGGAGCTTGTGGATTTGGTTTGATGTTGACTCGTAGTGATGAGGGGTGTTCGGTAGCTGATTATGGAGTACCAGGTGCTTATAATGAAGAGTTTACCCCTTCCTATTATTCATTGGTTCAACCTTTTCAGTTAATGTATACAGCTGCTTCCCAAGCTAACCAAATGATTGAAAGTCTTACTGAAATAGAATTCAGCAATAAAGAATTACAGGATGCATATTTGGGGGAGGCTTATTTTCTTCGTGCATTTACACATTTCTTTTTATTCATCAATTATAGGAATATTCCTTTGATTAAAGAATTGCCTAAGGCTCCTAATGAATATAAGCCTCAGGCAACACCTGAAGAGGCTTGGGATTTTATTATAGATGATCTGATCAAAGCTAAAGATTTACTTCCTGACAAGAATTTTTGGGATGCTAAAAATAAAGGACGTGTGACGAAAGCTTCTGCTTATGCACTTTTGGGTAAGTCATATCTTTATAGATCCGGTATTGAACCCAAATATGGAACTTCACAAATAACTTATTATAATGAGGCTGCTGCGGCTTTTGCAGAAATCATTAATGGTAATTGTGGGGACTACAGATTGGTAGATGACTATTCATGGAACTTTGATGTGGCACATGAAAATAATGATGAATCTATTTTTGAAGTACAATTTGTCGGAGTGTTGAATACAGGATTTAACCCAGGATTTGTGGACAGTGGGTTGTTCAATGACGTCCGGTGTAAAATGTGTATAATGAATAGAAGTAGAAATTCGAATAGTTCTGCACAGGTTATGCACAATTGGTTATATGATAAATTTGTAGCGTCAAAAACAGTGACAGGAGAAACTGATCCACGTATGTTTGGTTCGTTTGTTTTTAATGATAATGTATCGGAGATTATACGTCCGAAAGGTATGAAGGTTACTTTTCTTGAAGGGAAGGACTGGGAAGCAGAAATGGGTTCAAAGGAAGGAACATTTGGTGAACAATATGAGTTGGCAATGGGATATAAAATGTGTAGTAGGAAATGGTTGGATTGGACCTTACCTCCGACAGATGATGCTGGTGGGCATTTTTTTAATGGACGTGCACAAGGAGTAAACTGGAGAATGATTCGTTATTCGGATGTTTTGCTGATGTATGCTGAAGCTGTAGTAATGGGAGGGAAAGCCACTGCAAACATAACCCCGTTAGAAGCAATAAACAAAGTACGCGATAGGTAGGAGTACCTCATGTAACAGAAGCTAATATGAGAACTATTGAAGATGAACGTATTCTAGAACTTACCTATGAAGGCTCCCGATTCTTTGACTTGCTTCGTTGGGGTAAAGTAGTAGAGCGTTTTCGCGAATTGGAAAATACTGATCCTTTGTTTAAAAGGTTTAGCAGGGCTCAATATATGGGGTTTAAGGAAAATAAGAATGAATGGGTTCCATTGCCAATTGATGAAGTAGAGGGTAATCCATATATCACTAAAAATAATCCAGGATGGTAATTAAAAATAGAATAATTATGAAAGTATTTTATTATATTATATGTGCAGCTTGCTTTGCCGGCTGTGTGTCATCTTCCAATGATAAAACGGTGAAAGAGAATGGTAGAACATTGCATAATGGCATTGTGCTGCCCGAGCAATGGCCTCCTAGTATGATTGATGATGGAGTACGTCGCGAAATGTCTTTACCTTATATTTCAAACAAACCGACTGTTATTTCTGTAAATCTAGGACGCCAATTATTCGTTGATGATTTTTTAATTGCAGAAACAGATATGGAGCGTGTTTCCCATAAGGCTATGTTCTATGAGAATAATCCGGTACTTGCTCCGGATAAGGAGTGGGAATACACTTTTGAACGTGCTCCTTATGCTGCTCCTTTCAGTGATGGAATATGGTATGATGAAAGCGAACAAAAATTTAAAATGTGGTATTTGGCTGGTGCCGGATCTATGCACAAACATCGTCAAAGCTTTTATACTTGTTATGCGGAGTCAAAAGATGGGAAGCATTGGGAAAAAGTGAATATGGATATAGTGCCGGGTACGAATATTGTAGATACTTGTGATCGGGATGCGGCTACAGTTTGGCTCGATAAAATGTGTCCAGAACCAGAAAAACGTTTCAAACTCTTCAATGTGGAAAAACATAGTGGAGGATGGAAAATAATTTTAAAATATTCAAAAGATGGTATTCATTGGTCGGAAGGAGTTGCGCAATCAGGACCGGTGGGGGATCGTACCACTGCTTTCTATAATCCGTTTACTCAAAAATGGGCTATTAGTCTACGGCAGGGGAGTAAAGCAGACGGACGCTCTAGAGGCTATTTGGAAAATGAAGATCCAGAGATGGCAGTTAGCGTGGCGCATTCATTGGCTAAAGGAATAAAGGATAAAAATATAGTTTTGTGGTTTACTCCTTCCGATAAGGAACTGCCACATCCTGAATTTCCTGATGTGCGTCCAGCCATTTATAATTTTGATGCTATGCCTTATGAAAGTGTTATGCTAGGGTTCTATGCTATGTGGAAAGGACCAGAGAATGATCTCTGTGGTAAGTTAGGTATTCAGAAAAGAAATGAAATAGGGATGGGATATAGTCGGGATGGTTTTCATTTTTATCGTCCCAGTTATGAACCTGTTATGGGAGTAAATGAAACGGAAGGGGCATGGAATTGGGGAAATATGCAGTCTGTTATTGGCGTACCTCTCATTGTTGGTGATTCTTTGTATTTGTATTCTAGTGGAAGAATGAAGAATAAAGTGATGTGGGATGGATTTACTTCTACTGGGTTGGCAACTTTACGTCGTGATGGGTTCGTTTCCATGCATACAGACACAGAAGGGGTACTTGTTACCGAGAAAATAAAGTTTGATGGTAATCATTTTTTTGTGAATGCACAAGCAAAGGATTTGCAGGTGGAGATAATGGATGAAAATGGTAATGTGATTACGGGATTTTCCAGAGAGGATTGTAAGGAAATGAATGATTTGAACAGTACTAAACAATTGGTAACTTGGAAATCAGGTAAAAAACTTGCTGCTCTTTCAGGCAAGATAGTTAAAGTGAAGTTTTATGTTACTTGTGGCGATTTATATGCTTTTTGGATTTCTCCATGGGACACAGGAGAAAGTAGGGGATATACAGGTGGTGGTGGTCCGGGACTCAATCCTTGTGGAATCGATATTAAATAACTGATATGTGTAAAACATAGTTGTGTTACGTCGTGTATTTTGTTGGTGGCTGCTTCATGAGAATGAAGCAGTCATTTTTTGTATTACAGATAAATTTTGCTTGGTTGAGCTAAGTCAATATTTAAGTATGAGGAAAATGTAGACATAAAAAAAGGAGCAACGCCTTGCTCCAACCTTTGTTAACCTTAAATCTAATACTATGAAAAACACGTTGCAAAGGTACGTGTTTTAGTGGATTTTGCAAATAAAACAACTAAAAAAATATGTTTTCTAACACGTTTTAATACTTTTGTCCTATTTGTTAAGGATGAGGACTTTTTTTATTTACTTGTATTTTGTCTTTTTTACATATAAAACCGTATATTTGTTGCCACTTTTGCAAAAGGATAAAAACGAATGGTTTCAGTAGATAATTTGAAAGTAGAGTTTGGAGTAACGCCTCTGTTTGAGGATGTGTCATACGTTATCAATAAGAGAGATCGTATTGCGCTGGTCGGGAAGAATGGGGCCGGTAAGTCTACTATGCTTAAGATATTGGCAGGAATACAGGCGCCTACTTCAGGTAGTGTTTCTGTTCCGCGTGATGTGACGATAGGCTATCTGCCTCAAGTCATGATTCTGAGTGATAAACATACTGTGATGGAAGAGGCGGAGATGGCTTTTGAACATATCTTTGACTTGCAGGATAGTATTGAGAGAATGAATCAGGAGTTGGCGGATAGAACAGATTATGATTCAGAAAACTATCATAAACTGATTGAGAAATTCACCCATGACAATGAACGCTTTTTGATGATGGGAGGTACCAATTATACAGCTGAGATAGAACGTACATTGATGGGGTTGGGATTTAGCCGGGAGGATTTTAACCGTCCTACATCTGAGTTCAGTGGTGGATGGCGTATGCGTATAGAGTTGGCCAAGTTGCTGTTGCGACGGCCCGATGTGTTGCTGTTGGACGAGCCTACCAATCATCTGGATATAGAAAGCATTCAATGGTTGGAAAACTTTTTGAAGACAAGTGCGGGAGCCGTTGTATTGGTGAGCCACGACCGTGCATTTATTAATAATGTGACCAATCGTACGATTGAAATATCTTGCGGGCATATCTATGATTATAAAGTGGCTTACGATGAGTTTGTGGTATTGCGCAAAGAACGTCGTGAGCAGCAATTGCGTGCATACGAGAACCAGCAGAAGCAAATTCAGGATACGGAAGATTTCATAGAGCGTTTCCGTTATAAGGCTACCAAGGCTGTACAGGTGCAGAGCCGCATCAAGCAATTGGAAAAAATAGTTCCTATTGAAATTGATGATGAAGATAATTCAGCCTTGCGGTTGAAGTTTCCGCCTGCCATGCGTTCCGGCAATTATCCGGTCATTTGTGACGGGGTGAAGAAAGCATATGGCAGTCATATCGTTTTTCACGATGTGACTTTGACTATTAATCGAGGTGAGAAGGTGGCTTTTGTCGGAAAGAATGGGGAAGGTAAGTCCACTTTGGTGAAATGTATAATGGACGAAATCCCATACGAAGGTAAACTGACCATCGGGCACAACGTACAGATTGGTTATTTTGCTCAGAATCAGGCTCAGATGCTGGATGAAAATCTGAGTGTTTTTGATACGATTGATTATGTGGCAAAGGGGATATTCGTTTAAAAATTCGTGATATTCTGGGAGCATTCATGTTTGGAGGTGAGGCTTCTGATAAAAAAGTAAAGGTACTGTCGGGTGGGGAGCGGAGTCGTCTTGCCATGATAAAACTTTTGTTAGAACCGGTGAATTTCCTTATTTTGGACGAACCTACCAACCATCTGGATATGCGCTCAAAGGATGTATTGAAAGAAGCTATCAAGGAATTTGATGGAACGGTGATTGTTGTTTCTCATGACCGTGAGTTCTTGGATGGACTGGTGACCAAAGTTTATGAATTTGGAGGTGGAGTAGTAAAAGAACACATTGGCGGCATTTATGATTTTTTACAGAAAAAGAAAATAGAGAGTCTGAATGAGTTGCAGCTTTCGGCTTCTCCTACTGTGTCTGCCACTAAAAAGGAAGAACCCGAAACGGTCAGTGAGAACAAATTATCTTATGAGGCGCAAAAGGAATTGAATAAGAAAATTCGTAAATTGGAGAAACGAATTGCGGATTGTGAACAAAAAATAGAAAAGCTGGAAACTGAGATTAGCGGGGTGGAAGCCGATATGGCTACTCCCGAAGGTGCATCGGATATGGCTTTGTATGAAAAGCATCAGAAACTGAAAAAGGACTTGGATCAGACGGTAGAAGAATGGGAGGCCGTTTCTATGGAATTAGAAGAGATGCAGGGAAGTTAATATGTATCATATATATAGAACAAATGAAAGCAAAACATTATTTACCAATGGCTGTATTGGCTCTGGCAGTAGCTGCCGGATGCGACAGTAAAAAGGAAGCCGTCATGACTTCGGGTATAGACTTGACAAATTTGGACACTACGGCTGTTCAAGGAGCTGATTTTTATCAGTATGCTTGTGGCGGATGGATGAAGAAACACCCTCTGACCAATGAATATTCCCGTTTTGGCTCATTCGATATGCTTGCCGAAAATAACCGGGAACAACTGAAAGGATTGATTGTGGAAATTGCTGCCGGACAGAATGCGCAAGGTACAATAGGTCAGAAAATAGGGGATATCTATAATCTGGCTATGGATAGTGTGAAACTGAATGCGGATGGAGTAACTCCTATTCAAGCTGATTTGGAAAAGATTGCTTCAGTGAAGGATAAATCGGAAATAGTTCCTTTGATGGCGGAACTGGCTCATAGCGGTGTATTCCCTTATTTCAGTTTCTATGTGGGTGCCGATATCATGGACAGCAAGAGCAATTTGTTTCAATTGTATCAAGGGGGTATCAGTCTGGGTGAAAGAGAATATTATTTGGACAATGATGATGTGACTACCAATATCCGTAATAAGTATAAAGAACATATTGTAAAGATGTTCCAATTGGCTGGTTTTGATGAGGCTGCCGCTAAAAAGAAAATGGAGGCTGTAATGGATATCGAAACCCGTATTGCAAAAGCTTCTTTCAGTGCGGTGGAACAGCGTAACCCTGCGGCCAATTATCATAAAATGTCTTTGGATGAATTAAAGAAAGAGATTCCGGGCATTGACTGGGATGCTTTCTTGAATGGTATAGGCGTGAAAGGGGTGACTGAACTGAGTGTTTCTCAAGTGGAGCCAATTAAAGAGGTTGAGAAAATTATCAATAGCTTGCCGGTTGAAAATCAGATCGCTTATATGCAATGGAATCTGATAGACAGGGCTGCCGGTTACTTGAGTGATGATTTGGTAGCACAAAACTTTGATTTTTATGGAAAAACACTATCCGGTAAACAGGCTAACCAACCTCGTTGGAAGCGTGCCGTAAGTACTGTGAATGGGGTACTGGGTGAAGCGGTAGGTCAGATGTATGTGGAGAAATATTTTCCGGCAGCCGCAAAAGAACGTATGGTGCAGTTGGTAAAGAATCTGCAGACCGCATTGGGAGAACGTATCCGGAATTTGGAATGGATGGGTGACAGCACAAAGATTAAAGCTATTGAGAAGTTGAATTCTTTTTATGTAAAGGTAGGCTATCCTGATAAGTGGAGGGATTATACCGGTTTGAATATTGAAAAAGATTCTTATTGGGCCAATGTGAAGCGTGCTACAGAATTCGAACTGGATTATATGTTGTCCAAGGCAGGCAAGCCGGTTGACAGAGATGAATGGGGAATGACTCCGCAGACTGTCAATGCATATTATAATCCGACCACGAATGAGATTTGTTTTCCGGCAGGTATTCTTCAATATCCGTTTTTTGACATGAATGCTGATGATGCATTTAATTATGGAGCTATTGGCGTGGTTATCGGTCATGAAATGACTCATGGATTCGATGATCAGGACGTCAGTTCGATAAGGATGGTAATTTGAAAGATTGGTGGACAGCCGAAGATGCCAAACGTTTTGAAGAACGTGCTCAGGTAATGGTGAATTTCTTTGATAGCATTCAGGTTTTGCCGGGACTCAATGCCAACGGTTCTTTGACTTTAGGTGAGAATATAGCCGACCATGGTGGTTTGCAGGTTTCTTTCCAAGCGTTCAAGAATGCGACAAAAGATGCTCCGCTACCAGTAGAAGACGGATTTACTCCGGAACAGCGCTTCTTCTTGTCATACGCCGGAGTGTGGGCTGGCAATATCCGCGACGAGCAGATTCGTTTGCAAACAAAGTCTGATCCACATTCATTGGCAGATGGCGTGTGAACGGAGCACTCCCTCAAATTGGTGCATGGTATGATGCTTTTGGCATTAAAGAGGGGGATCCTATGTATTTGGCTCCTGAAAAACGTGTCTCTATTTGGTAAGCTTTATACATAAAAGATAATAAAAAGCATGGTAATTGCTGATAATTTGGCATTTACCATGCTTTCTTTTTGGAATTTACATGATAAACACCTATTTTTGTGCCCGATGAAACGGAGACGATATATAGCATGGGTATTAATGTTGGTCAGCATAATCATGTTGACTGCATCTGTTCTGCCTCATCATCATCACCGGGAAATCCTTTGCTTGCAGCATGATATGACTTTGTGCGGCTGTCAATGTTCTGTACAGCATCAGCAGCATAATAGTTCCGATGAGAATCATACATGTAATGCCGGATGCGTGACCAAGTTTAAAAGTGTAACTCCGGATCGGGCTCAGGACAGTGTTTCTCCTGATTATTCGTTTTGTTTGTTGCTATATACGGTAACGGATGTATTGGCGCTTTCATTGCAGTTGACAGAACACAACACATTACCTTATAATTACTATTTAGAAAAACTGCATTCTACGTGTCTTCCCCACGTAAAGGGGTTGCGTGCTCCTCCTTGCGATGTTCTTGCTTAACAGATAGAAAGTTTATCTTTTTATCCGCAACTTTGTTGCATTTTCTTTACGCTAATTTTGTATTTAATAAAAAAGTAAGAACAAATTATATCATCATGAAGAAACTTATCTTTATGGGAGTCTTGGGATTATTTCTTTTAGGCTCTTGCAACAGTAAATCGGAACATGACCATGAGGGGCATAGTCATGAAACGGAAAAAGCACATAATCATGATCATGAAGGCCATGATCACGAGCATGAGGAACACGATCATGCGAGTGAAAACCACGAAGGACATAACCACGAGGCAGAGATGGCAGCCGGACATTCCGATGAGATAATCCTGGCTCCGGAAAAAGCGAAAGCAGCTGGAGTAGAATCGGAAATAATCCAGCCTAAATCATTCCGTCAGGTAATAACGACCAGCGGACAGGTACAGGCGGCACAAGGTGATGAAAGCGTAGTAGTTGCCAATGTAGCCGGTGTGGTTTCTTTCCGCCATCCGGTAACGGACGGTATGAGTGTGAGCAAGGGGGCTCCCATTCTGAATATCTCTGCTGAGAATATGCCGGACGGAGACCCTGTAAAACGTACCCGTATCGCATATGAAACCGCCAAAAAAGAATATGAACGTGCCGCCAAGTTGGTAAAAAGTCAGATAATATCACAGAAAGATTTCAATGCCATTAAGGAGAGTTATGAAAATGCATTATTGGCATACGAGGCTATTTCAAAGAACCAGACCAAGACAGGTGTGTCCGTTACAGCTCCTTTAGGTGGCTATATCAAGAATTGTCTGGTGAAGGAAGGTGATTATGTGTCGGTAGGCCAGCCTTTGGTGAGTATCACTCAGAACCGTCGTCTGTTCCTTCGTGCAGATGTTTCCGAGAAATATTATGGTTATCTGCATAGCATCCAGTCGGCAAACTTCAAGACTCCATACGATAATAAGGTATATGAGTTGGGTGAGTTGAAAGGGCATCTGCTTTCTTATGGTAAAGCATCCGGTGGTACTTCTTTCTATGTACCTGTTACTTTCGAATTTGATAATCGGGGAGATGTGATTCCCGGTTCGTATGTGGAGGTGTATCTGCTCTCGTCGGAAATGCCCGATGTGCTGGCCTTACCTGTTACAGCATTGACCGAAGAACAGGGCTTGTATTTTATTTATCTGCAATTGGATGAAGAAGGGTATAAGAAACAGGAAGTGACTTTGGGGGCTAGTGACGGAAAGGAAGTTCAGATTCTTACGGGGTTAAAAGCCGGTGACCGTGTGGTAACAAAAGGAGCCTATCAGGTGAAATTGGCATCGGCCAGCAATGCGATTCCGGCTCATAGTCATGAACATTAATCAAGCCGCCCTATGCTAAATAAAATTATACATTTTTCCCTTCAAAACCGTATATTGGTTCTGGTGGCGTCGGTTTTGCTGCTTATTGGCGGTACTTACACGGCTTTTCATACGGAAGTCGATGTGTTCCCCGATTTGAATGCGCCGACTGTAGTGATTATGACTGAAGCGAATGGTATGGCTGCCGAAGAGGTGGAACAATTGGTAACCTTCCCTGTAGAAACTGCTGTGAATGGTGCGACCAATGTGCGCCGGGTGCGTTCATCTTCCACCAATGGCTTTTCCGTTGTGTGGGTGGAATTTGAATGGGATACTGATATCTATCTGGCCCGTCAGATTGTTAGTGAGAAATTGTCCTTGGTCAGCGAGGAATTGCCCGAGAATGTAGGTAAACCTACCATGGGACCTCAATCCTCTATTTTAGGTGAATTGCTGATTATCGGTCTGACTTCGGATACTACTTCCATGCTCGATCTCCGTACACTGGCAGACTGGACTATCCGTCCGCGCCTGCTTTCTACGGGAGGTGTGGCACAGGTTGCCGTGCTAGGAGGTGATATCAAGGAATATCAGGTGTTGCTTGACCCTGCCCGCATGAAACATTACAATGTTACGTTGGCGGAGGTGATGAACGTTACCCGTAACATGAATCAGAATGCCAATGGCGGAGTGATTTATGAATATGGAAACGAATATATTGTTCGTGGGGTGCTTTCCAGCCATGATGTGGCTCAGTTGTCACGTTCCGTTATTAAGACGGTGGAAGGGGTGCCCGTTACATTGGAGGATATTGCCGATGTGAAGATCGGTTCGCAGGAACCAAAACTAGGTACTGCTTCGGAGAGAGGAAAACCTGCCGTACTGCTGACCGTTACCAAACAACCCAAGACTGGGACTATTGAACTGACAGAGCAATTAGAAGCCGCATTGAAGGATTTGCAGAAGAATCTTCCGGCTGATGTGCACGTTTCTACAGATATTTTCCGTCAGAGCCGTTTTATTGAAAGTTCTATCGGCAATGTGAAGGATTCGTTGTATGAAGGTGCTATTTTTGTGGTGATTGTTCTCTTCCTGTTCCTTGCCAATGTACGTACCACGGTTATTTCATTGGTAACTCTTCCGTTGTCATTGATTGTTTCTATATTGACTCTTCACTATATGGGGCTCACCATCAATACCATGAGTTTGGGTGGTATGGCTATTGCCATTGGTTCGTTGGTGGATGATGCTATTGTGGATGTGGAAAATGTATGGAAACATCTGCGCGAGAACCGCTTGTTGCCCGAAGGGGAACGTAAAAGCGTGATTGAAGTCGTGTTCAATGCTTCGAAAGAAGTGCGTATGCCTATCTTGAACTCTACCTTGATTATTGTAGTCAGTTTTGTTCCTTTGTTCTTCCTGACAGGAATGGAAGGTCGTATGCTGGTTCCGCTGGGCATTGCCTTTATTGTGGCGTTGTTTGCTTCTACGGTAGTGGCTTTGACATTGACTCCGGTACTGTGCAGCTATCTGTTAGGTAATAATAAAAGTAAAGGATTACCCAAAGAGGCATTTGTAGCCGTATGGATGAAAAAGCATTACCGCAATACCTTGTTATGGTCCTTGAATCATAAATCCGTAGTATTGGGTTTTACAGGTGGACTGTTTGCGGTGGCATTGGTTATGTTTTTTGCATTAGGACGTAGTTTTCTGCCATCTTTCAATGAAGGTTCGTTCACCATTAATATCAGTTCATTGCCGGGAATTTCTTTGGCAGAATCGGACAAAATGGGACACCGTGCGGAAGAGTTGCTGATGTCTATTCCCGAAATACAGACTGTAGCCCGTAAAACGGGACGTGCCGAACTGGATGAGCATGCACTAGGGGTTAACGTGAGTGAAATTGAGGCTCCGTTTGAATTGAAAGACCGTTCCCGTCAGGAACTGGTAGCCGATGTGCGTGCCAAGTTATCTACCATTACCGGTGCGAATATCGAAATAGGCCAGCCTATCAGCCACCGCATCGATGCTATGCTTTCGGGTACCAAGGCCAACATTGCCATCAAACTGTTTGGTAACGATTTGAACAAGATGTTTGCCATCGGTAATCAGATAAAGGATGCTATCAGTAGCGTGGAGGGTATTGCCGACTTGAATGTGGAACAACAAATCGAACGTCCGCAGCTCAAGATTGTTCCCAAACGCGAGATGCTTGCCAAATTCGGTATTTCTTTGCCGGACTTTGCCGAATTTGTATCTGTAAACATGGCAGGTGAAGTTGTTTCGCAGGTATATGAAGAAGGCAAAGCGTTTAATCTTATTGTCCGTACCAAGGACGAGGTGCGTGATGAGATGGAGAAAGTGCGTAACCTGATGATTGATACCGGTGACGGTCAGAAAATCCCTGTCAACTATGTAGCCGATGTGATTTCTGCCATGGGACCGAATACCATCAGCCGTGAGAACGTGAAGCGTAAGATTGTGATTTCAGCCAATACCAGCGGCCGTGATTTGCGCAGCGTGGTGAATGATATACAGGAACGGATTGATGCGCAAATCAAGCTTCCCGAAGGATATCATGTGGAATATGGCGGTCAGTTTGAAAGCGAGCAGGCGGCCAGCCGTACGCTGATGCTCACTTCGTTTATGAGTATCGTAGTTATCTTCCTGTTGCTTTATACCCAGTTTAAGAATGCAGCCCAAAGTGGAGTCATTTTGTTGAATTTGCCTTTGGCGTTGATTGGTGGGGTATTTGCATTGATGATAACAACGGGTGAGATAAGCATTCCGGCTATTATCGGCTTTATCTCGTTGTTTGGTATTGCTACCCGTAATGGTATGTTGTTGATAAGTCATTACAATATGTTGCGCGAAGAAGGTATGGATTTGAAAGAAAGCATTCTTCACGGTTCGTTAGACCGTTTGAACCCTATCCTGATGACTGCATTGTCTTCCGCGTTGGCTTTGATACCTTTGGCGTTCCGTGGCGATTTGCCGGGTAATGAGATACAAAGTCCGATGGCGAAAGTTATTCTGGGAGGTCTTTTGACATCGACTTTCTTGAACGCTTTCATTATTCCGATTGTTTATGAACTGATGAATCGAAAGAAGAAATAATAGAAATATATGAAACGAATCTTATTTATAATAGCCTTCTGCTCTCCCTTGCTGGCGCAGGCCAGAGTATTGAGCACATTTTGAAAAGCATCGAGCAGAATAATAAAGAGCTCAAGGCGCAGAAACATGCAGCCGATGCAACCAAGATGGAAAACCGGACAAACAACAACTTGCCTGACCCTACAGTGAGCTACAGTTCTTTTTACAGTAATGGTGCCGAAGGGGGGCACGGTACGGAACTTGTCGCTTCACAAGGTTTTGATTTCCCTACTCAGTATATTGTCCGCAATCGGCAGGCTACTTTGCAGAACGAAGCGGTGGACAAGCAACAACAGGCTGCTCGCCGAGATATTCTGCTGAATGCGAAGAATCTCTGTCTAGACCTTATTCTGTTGAATCAGGAAAAAACATTGATGGATATCCGTATGAAAAATGCAGATGAATTACAGGCACTTTATGAAAAGCGTCTGACTACCGGTGATGCGAACATATTGGAAGTCAATAAAATCAAAATGGAACGTATGAATGTGCAGACGGAAGTTGCCCAAAACAGCGCAGCCCACCGCACTGCCTTGCAATCTCTGCTTGCCATGAACGGCAACATGCCTTTAGAATTTGCTGAAACCACATACCCTGCCATACAGGAAATCAATGATTACAATGTCATGCGGGATGAAGTGATGGCATCAGACCTTGACTTGCAGGCCGCCGTCGCCACTGCCCGTGCCGCCGAGAAGCAGGTTTCGGTAGACCGTCAAGGATGGTTGCCGAAACTGGAAGCCGGTTTTCGCCGTAACACGATGATGCGGTTTCGATGAATGGTTTTGTGGTAGGGGGCTCCTTGCCTTTGTTTCAGAATCGTAAAAAGGTAAAGATAGCAAGCACAGGCTATCAGCGCACAATTGATGCAAGAAAATGCTAAAGATCAGGTTGAAGCTTCTCTGATGTCTCTCTTCAATGAGATGCAGCAGTTGAAGGATGCCATGAATGCGTATGATGTTCCTTTGATGTACCGTTCGCTGGATTTATTGAAGCAAGCATTGACCGAGGGACAAATTTCATTGATTGAATATTTTGTGGAAACGGAAAATATTTATAAGAATCTCCAGGCGTATATGCAGATTGAGAATCAATACCAGAAGGTGATGGCGAACATTTACAAGAATAATCTGTAAAGCTGACAGTCTGTTCTTTTAACGCAGGTAGGGTAAAAACGGATGGCAGGATGGTACGGATAGTCAACAAACTATATCCGTGTTATCCTGCTTTTTCATTTAAAAAAGCAGACTGTCGCTGTCAAAAATGTACCGAAGCGGATTGTGTTTTTTTGTCCGTAATCTTCCGGCTGATCAATGTTGCCGATAAGGTTCTATTTCCTCCAGTCTCACATTATATCCGTCCGCCAGATGGTCTGTCAGCTGGTTTCCCAGGTTGGCTGAATCGTCCTATGATGATACTCTCCTTAAAGCCGAAGTACTTTGGCTAGAAATTCGAAGAATGCCGGTTACGTCCTTTTTTTGATTCTTAATAAAAGCTGGAAACGATTGTCGTTCAGAATGGCATAAAAATGTGCCGGAAGAATTGGGCTACCTTTTATGACAGAGTGACTTCCGACACATTTTTTCTTGTTTATTTCTATTTATTTCTTTTTTTTCTTGGCTTCTTTCGCCCATTCTTTCGCTCCCTGCTCTTTCAGTTTCGCGGTGAAAGCCTTTGCTTTTTCCATGCTTGCGTTTTCGTCTTCGGGTGAAGCGTATGCATGTTTGTAACCTTTGGTCACGTTCCATTCACCTCGTGTGAAGTCCGGGAAGCTACTGCCGCACAGCCGTTGTCCATAGAGATAGCTCCAGTTCGGCCAGACAGCACCATTCGGCCAAGTCATATACATCCATGTCCAAAGGTAGTCCGTTTTGCAGACAATATACCAGACGGCTATCCATGATGAAGTCCATACCGCCGTGGCCGCCGACTTCTTTTGCCATTTCACCATATTTCTTTAAAATAGGATGCTGGTATTTCTCAATAAGCGCTTCCATTTCTGCCTGGGGTAAGAATCCGTGAGAGTTCAAATCGTCTACTTTGGGTTGCACGCCCGATGCGGTCAGTTGTGCTGCATCCAAAGCATATCCTTCAACGGGATATTTATTGGCAAACCCTTTGCTTCCTGTCAGTTGGTACAAGCGGTTGTAAGGTTGGGGAGTCATTACATTATGTTGGATTTCAATAACTTTCCCATTTGCTGTGCGAAGCAGGGTGGTGGTATGGTCTCCGTTGCGGAATTCTTTACATTCTTCGCCGGTTCTCTTCTCCACTAAATCTTTACCAACAACAGATTTGGTGTCCATAGCTACTAAAGTGGTTATACGGTCACCACGATGGATATCCAATGCTTGTGCTACAGGACCCAAGCCGTGAGTGGCATATACATCACCCCGGTGTTTCATGTTATAATCTAAACGCCATCCTAGTTTGTCTTCTTTGCCGTTTTTCCAATAATGATCCAGAACGGGCTTAAATTGTGAATGTAGGCTCCTTGGGCACGGATTATTTCGCCAAATACACCTTGTTGTGCCATATTCAGTGTATTCATCTCAAACCAGTCATAGCAACAGTTCTCAAGAATCATGCAATGCTTGCGGGTTTTTTCACTCAGGTTGATTAAATCCCAGCATTCTTGCAGGTTCATGGCCGAGGGAACTTCAATAGCTACATTTTTACCGTTTTCCAATGCGCATTTTGCTACGGGGAAATGATGCAACCAGTCTGCGGCGATATAACTAAATCTATGTCTGTACGTTTACATAATTCTTCATATCCCTTTTCTCCGGAATAAATGGCAGCTTTCGGCATAGATGCTTTCTTTAGGATATCCTGACATTTTTCTGCACGAGATGCTTCATAATCACAAAGTGCCACAATTTGTGTGCCGGGAATATAAGTGAAGCGCTCTACGGCTCCGGGACCTCGCATTCCCAATCCGACAAATCCTACGCGGACTACTTCCATTTTCGGGATGGTTAAGCCTAATACACTTTTCTGGCCGGACGGACGTTCAGGAGTGTCAATCACAATGGTTCCTTTGTCCCATTTCCAGGAATCTCCTGAACTTACGGTTTGTGCTGTCGTGGTTTGTGGTAAACACATGCATAGGGTTGTACCCATACATAAGCTTATCATCAATGATTTAAAGGTTCTCATACTTTTTGAATTTAAAGATTAAAATTTAAAAATATAGGTTGTTTCTTGAGTCAACTACTTGAAACTTAATTATATTTCACATTAATAATAAGAATATTTTTTATTTTTGCGCTCAAAGATAATTAATCTTTTTTGATTATGGATATAAGTTCGTCCTCTTTTTTCTGAGAAAAAGGTGAGTTAATAAATAAAATGAAGGAAGGGAAAAAGTGGGATCAAGACAGAAGTTGTGAAGATATGAGTGAAAATCTAAAAATAATCAAGGTTTGTTGATTGAAAACGATCAAGAAAGGAAATAATTTAGTCCAAAAGATCGTTTAGTAAGGAGATTTGGCGGGATTTTTTTAATTTTGCACTTACAACTAATTAACAGATAAGAAAATGCCGTTAAATTTACCCGATAAACTACCTGCTATTGAATTGCTGAAGGAGGAAAATATCTTCGTCATAGACAATTCACGTGCCAGTGCACAGGATATTCGTCCGTTAAAAATCGTGATATTGAATTTGATGCCGTTGAAGATAACGACAGAAACGGATTTGGTACGTTTGCTTTCCAACACTCCCTTGCAGTTGGAAATATCATTTATGAAGTTGAAAAGCCATACATCGAAAAATACGCCGGTGGAACATATGAAAGCATTCTATCATGACTTTGATTTGATGCGTGGCGAGAAATATGACGGGATGATTATTACGGGGGCTCCGGTAGAGCAGATGCCGTATGAGGATGTGAATTATTGGAATGAGATTACTACTATTTTTGATTGGGCGCGTACTCATGTTACCTCAACTCTCTATATTTGTTGGGCGGCCCAAGCCGGGCTTTATCATTTCTATGGAGTTCCCAAATATCCGCTGAAACAAAAAATGTTTGGTATTTTCCGCCATCATATCAATGTACAGGGATTGCCCATATTCCGTGGTTTTGATGATGAGTTTTTTGTACCACATAGCCGTCATACCGAAATACACCGTGAGGATATTCTGAAAGTAAAAGAGTTGGCTTTGATAGCTGAGTCTGATGAGTCTGGGGTTTATATGGCTATGGCTCGTAATGGGCGTGAATTCTTTATTACCGGGCATTCGGAGTATTCTCCTTATACGCTTGATACGGAATATAAGCGTGATTTGGGGAAAGGGTTGCCTATTGAAATGCCTGTAAATTATTATAAGGACGATAATCCGGACAATGCCCCGGTGGTGCGTTGGCGCGGACATGCCAATTTGTTGTTTTCTAATTGGTTGAACTATTATGTATATCAGGAAACCCCGTTTGATATAAACGAGATACGATGATCAGACAACGAAAAATAGAATTATTAGCTCCTGCTAAAAATCTGGAGTGCGGTATTGCAGCTGTTGATCACGGTGCTGATGCCATTTATATTGGTGCTCCCCGTTTCGGAGCACGTGCGGCTGCGGGGAATTCATTGGAGGATATTGCTGAGTTGGTGCGGTACGCTCATGTATATAATGTCCGTATCTATGTGACTGTGAATACGATTCTGAAGGATGAGGAACTGAAAGATACGGAAAAAATGATTTGGGATTTATACCGTGCCGGAGTGGATGCTTTGATAGTGCAGGATATGGGATTGTTGGAATTGAATCTGCCACCTATACCGTTACATGCCAGCACGCAGATGGATAATCGTACTTCTCAAAAAGTAAGATTCCTGGCTGAGGCAGGTTTCCGTCAGGTGGTATTGGCTCGTGAACTTTCTCTTGTTGAAATAGAAAATATCCATCATGCTTGTCCTGATGTGCCTTTGGAGGTATTTGTACATGGTGCTTTGTGTGTAAGCTATAGTGGACAATGTTATGTTAGTCAGGCTTGTTTTGGGCGTAGTGCCAACCGGGGGGAATGTGCCAGTTCTGTCGCCTTGCTTTTGATATGATAGACGCGGACGGTAAATCTATAGTAAGGAATAAGCATCTATTGTCTCTGAAAGATTTGAATCAGAGCGAAGAGTTGGAGCAATTGCTGGATGCCGGAGCTTCTTCCCTGAAAATAGAGGGACGTTTGAAGGATGTATCTTACGTTAAAAATGTAACAGCTTACTATCGCCAGAAGCTGGATACTATTTTCAAACGTCGTAAAGAGTATATCCGTGCTTCATCGGGAGAAGTGAAATTAGAGTTCAAACCTCAATTGGATAAGAGTTTCAGTCGTGGTTTTACTAATTATTTTCTTTTTGACAGGAATAAGGATATTTTTTCTTTTGATACTCCCAAGTCTTTAGGGGAGGAGATGGGAACAGTGAAGGAAATTCGTGGTAATTATCTTACCGTAGCCGGAATCAAGTCTTTTAATAATGGAGATGGTGTTTGTTTTTTGGATGAGACTGGTAAGTTGCAGGGATTTCGCATAAACCGGGTGGAGAATAATAAATTATTTCCTCAGGAGATGCCTCGGATAAAGCCCCGTACGATACTTTATCGTAATTTTGATCAGGAATTTGAGAGGTTGATGTCGCGTAAATCAGCCGAAAGGAAAATTGCTGTCATTTTAAAATTGGCTGAGAATAATCGGGGCTTTACTCTGTCTCTGACTGATGAAGATGATAACAGTGTCAGTGTGGTGCTGGAAAGGGAGAAGGAACGTGCCCGTACTCTGCAGGAAGATAACTTGCGTACACAACTTGGAAAGTTAGGAAATACTCCATTTGAAGTATCAGATATAGTGATTGACTGGTCGGACAATTGGTTTATTCCGGCTTCTATGCTTGCCGAACTTCGCCGTAAGGGAATAGAGAAACTACTGGAAGTGCGCCGTATTAACTATCGGCAGGAAATTTACAAGTTACCTCGAACGCATCATGCTTTTCCTGTGAATGAATTGACTTATTTGGGAAATGTGATGAATGCTGATGCTGTTTCCTTCTATAGGAATCATGGTGTGCAGCGTATTGCTCCGGCTTATGAAAAGGCTCCGGCAGAAGAAGCAGTATTGATGTTTTGCAAGCATTGTTTGCGTTATAGTATGGGATGGTGCCCCTCTTGGCATAAAGTGCGTTCTCCTTATAAGGAACCTTATTATCTGGTTAGCTCGGATAACAGGCGTTTCCGTTTAGAGTTTGATTGTAAGAATTGTCAGATGAAAGTCTATGCTGAAAAGTAAGTACATCGGATTACTGTTTTTGGTATTGGCTATTTTGATGGCTTGCCAATATCCTTCACCTGTTACTTCGAGTGAGGATATGCCGCAAAAGACAAGGGATTCTGTCAATTATTTGGTGGAACGGCATTATACATTAAACAGTAATTTTGAGGTTACTTCAGATTCGCTTATGTTACAGCAACTACCATTGGTTGATGTGCTTCCTGTTTTTAAAGGAGAACGGCTGGTGGTAGCGGAGTTTATGATACAACCTGCTGATAGTGTGGATTCTGTATGGGTGAAGGTCGCACGGGACCAGGAAACAATGGGATGGTACATGAAAAGGAATTGTTGGAGAAAGTAGTCCCTGTGGATTCAGTGTCACAGTTTATTCATTTTTTCAGTAATTCTCATACCATCGCTTTCTTTATCATATTAGGCTTTTTCGGTATTTGGTATGTCCATAGGCTATTCGTCGCCAGAAGCTGCAATTAATTTGGTTGAATGATATTGATAGCGTTTTTCCTACAGTTCTTTCTTGGTTGGTAGCTACCGCAGCTACGCTTTATGCTAGTATTCAGCATTTTGTTCCAGGAACTTGGGAGCAGTTTTATTATAATCCTTCTTTGAATCCTTTTAGCTTGCCTTTTATTCTTTCTCTTTTCATGTTTAATATTTGGGGAATTATTCTTGTGGGGTTGGCTACTTTAGATGATTTGTTTCATCAGACACATATTGAAGCTGCATGTTTTTATTTGTTGGGATTGATGTCCTGCTGCATCTTTCTATATTTGTTTTTTACATTTACTACGTACTACTATTTGGGTTATCCATGTTTATTGGTATATGCTGTATGGTCATTTAATCGTATAAAGCACGCTTCTCGGTATAAATTCAGTTGTGGAAATTGCGGGGCGAAGATGAAGAATAAAGGAGTGTGTCCTCATTGCGGCGCTGTCAATGAATAATTTTATTGTTTGCTTCTTTTAACAAAGACTCAAGCAGTTTTCTATAGTAAACAGCATTTTCTCTATGTACATACACTCAAACGAATAGGTTTGTTTTAGGAGCTATTCGCTTCATTTGCAGCAATAATAAAGTTCTTACTTTTCTTAGTGTGACAGAAAATAAATTTGATTTGGTAAATGTGGAAACAGAAAGGGAGTTCTGCGAAGAACCCCCTTTTTATTTTTGCAAGAATGGTTAGAAGTGATAACGTATATCCACCCCCAGTTGTAAAGGTCTGCTTTTTTGTTCGAATCCTCTATGCATGGTTTCAAAATAGAAGGTTGTATAATCCTTGTTGGTTAAATTACGTCCCCATACATCTATCTGTAAAGCTTCTGTCTGCAAAGAAATGCGCCCGTTCAGTGTTCCGTAAAAACTTTGTGAGACATTGTTTTTTTCAGTCCAATAAATTTTTCCTGCTCCGGTATAGCTCATGCCTAAAGTCAGGCTTTGCATCCAATTGCTTTTATCGAAAAAGAAACTATAATTTGCGCCTGCATTCATGGTATGGCGGGGAACAAATGGTACATAATTGCCGCTATAATCAATTTGCTCTTCTGATGATGTAGTACCTCCGTCATATTTTTTGAATGTGGAATGAGTATATCCATAACTTACATTCATATTCAGGTTTTTGTTGATAGATGCCAGAAAGCTGGCCTCTACTCCATAACTTTCGCTACTACCGGCATTGACCATCATTCGTCCCAAGCCACTATTGACAAATTTGGCGATTTGTTGGTCGTGGGTATCCATGTAGAATGCGGCAAGGTCGGTCTTCAGTTTGCCGTTGAACAAACTGAGATGTGATCCCACTTCGTAATTCCAGCTGTACTCGGGCTTGTAGACTGTTGTTTCTTGTACGTTCAATTCTTTTCCGTAGTTGGGCATGTGTTGCTTGATCATTCCTTCTATCATACCTGCCATAGATTCTGGTGCCTTGTTTAGTATGGCTTCAATCATTTTTTGTTGCATGTCACTTTGTATCAGTTCTGAAACATCTGTATGTTATACCTCCGGAACGATATCCTTTGGTTATGCTTACATACATATTGTTTGCAGGGCTGAAATCGTATTTAAAAGCTAGTTTGGGGAGTAGCTGTACATAGTCGTTTTTTTCTTTTCCTTCCAATAGCGGTGCGGCATTCAAATTTCTGAATGGAATATTAAGGGGAGCATTGCCATTTTAAGAAAGAAATCGAAATCGATATTACTATCCGAGAAATAATTCATAGACATTTTTTCATATTCCAAACGCAAACCTGCTGTTACTGAAAGGCCTTTCACAAACAGGTCATTGAATGTAGATTGGTGGTACAGTGCGGTGCTGAATACCGGTGTGTCAAAACTTCCACTTACGCGGATACGGTTGTTCAAAACGTCCAGACTCATTTCAGGGGTACGGGGATTGTCTAAATGAATTTTCTTGAAAGTATTGTTGATGTTTCCTTCGATCATATCGGTCACTCCGTCCTCCATGAAGTTTACCGGACCGGTGGTATGTAGCCATTGATAAAAACCACTAACTCCTGTAACCCATTGCCAGCGCTTGTTGTTTTTGCTTTTAAAAGTAATCTCTTCACTGATGGTATTCAGACGTTGCTTCTGCTCAATAGTATAAATGCTGACAGGCAGGAAATCCTGGTCCATAAACATACGGTCATTTAAATTCTGAAATCCAGTAACAGCGCTTAAGATAAACTTTTGTGCCTGGTATTCAATATTCAAACCGGTATTGAACAGTCCACGGCGATAAGTACAATCCTGATCGTATGAAATCTTCCCTGTGTAGTTTTTATATTTTTCATTCTCTTTGTCGTATCCGTCTATAGCTCCTGTATAGTAATAAGGGTATCCTCCTTCGTCACTATAATCATAGCCTATGGTAAAGTCTAGTTTTAGGTTTTCTGAAGGCAGCCAGATAGCATGTATTCGTCCGCCTCCCGCTTCCATATTATCTACTTTTTTCCCATTAAGAGAATTGCGGAAGAATCCGTCTGAGCCTCATAATAACCACCGGCGGAGAAAGCAAAACAGTCACTCCAACGATGGTAATGGGTTAATGAAGCACTGCGGTAGTTACTTTTTGTTCCATAACTCAGTTTTACGTCTGTTCCCTGATAGGAGAATGGAGAGCGGGTATGTACTTTGATTAATCCCCCCATGGTATTGCGTCCGTACAAGGTTCCTTGTGGACCGCGAAGAATATCAATACGTTCTATATCATAAAAATTGAAATCAAATGCAGATTTGTCAATGTAAGGGATATTGTCCACATACAAACCTACCGCAGGAGTGTTGATACGCGAACCGATTCCCCGGATATAAATAGCTGAGGTGAGTCTTGAACCATAGTCGGGCATAAAGAAATTGGGTACCAGTGAACTCACGTTCTTTAAAGTTGTGATTTGGTTTGCTTGCATATCTTTTTGGGAGAGTAAAGATACGGCTGTAGGGAGTTCCCTTAATTTTCCGGTTTCTTTAGGTGAAGCGATAACCACCACCTCTTCTATATCAATGACTTTCGTAGTGTCCTTAGGCAGCGTGTTGATATTTTCCGCAAAAGTTGTTGTAGCCAGCAGGCAGGATGTAATGAATAAAATGTTTTTTCTCATATTTATTGTTTGGTTTTATTTGATACATCACGGATGACCAGAGTTGTTACAAGTTTCTACCAGGCGGAAAATTTATACATTCCACTCTGTATAATCCATGATGGAGAATGATTCCGGCTGCAAAGTAACGGTAAACCTGATATGTGTGCAATCCTAATAAATGAGGATTTTATATTCTGTCTGCCTCAATGTAACCGTTCATCACAGCATAGACAGTTAGCCCGGATACAGATTTGATACCCAGTTTTTCGGTAATATTCTTGCGGTGGGAGATGACAGTGGTCAGGCTGATATGAAGTTTGTCTGCTATTTCCTTATTGATAAGTCCTTTGGTGATAAGTATCAATACTTCTATTTCCCGGATAGACAATTCATGTTCTGTTTTTTCTATATGCATTGCTTTATCTACTGCTTGTTTTCTTGCCTGATGTCCATATTGGCGTAATTGATGGATGTCTTTTATCAAAGAACCTTCATCTTGGTAGATATTCAGCTTGGGGATACCGGATAATTGAGGTTGGTTGTCACCTCCTGCTAATACAATTGTTTTTGGTTTACGAAGTAAAAAGAAGGAAGTATGTTCAAAATAGATTTGGGCAGAAATAAAATAGTGGGCATACATGTCCGGTGTGTCATCCGTCAACTCACCAAACGAATGGAATACACGGATAGTAGCCATTGGAATGATATCTTCCAAAATGTTTTTTAACCCCAGACAAGTAAGGGTATTTGGATCTACTATGGCTATTTCGGGATGATGCATAATGCTTTCTTTGGTGCAAAGATACATATCTTTTAGAAAAAATAGGTTCATAAAGATGAAGAAATCTTCTTTTGGACAACTAAGTCCCTCACTTATTTGTTGTTAGAGTATATAAAGCTTAAAACCTTAACAATATGAAATATGATATAGCGATAATCGGTGGGGGACCTGCCGGATATACGGCTGCGGAAAGAGCTGCTGCCGGAGGATTGAAAACTGTGATTTTTGAAAAGAAAGCCATGGGAGGTGTTTGTTTGAATGAAGGATGTATCCCTACGAAAACTCTTTTGTATTCAGCAAAATTATTGGATAATGCAAAAGGTGCGGCAAAATATGGAATTGCTGTACCGGATGGAATCAGCTTCAATTTGGAGAAAATAATAGACCGTAAAGATAAAGTGGTCAAGAAACTGACCGGAGGTGTAAAACAGACTGTGAAATCTTATGGAGCCGAATTGATAGAAAAAGAAGCGGTTATAATTGGAGAAGATAATGGACTGATTCAAATTTTGGCCGGAGGAGAAAAATATGAAGTGACTTATCTGTTGGTTTGTACAGGTTCGGATACCGTGATTCCACCCATTAAAGGCTTGTCGGAAATAGACTATTGGACTTCCAAAGAGGCTTTGGAAATGGTTGCATTACCTAAATCGCTGGCTATTATTGGTGGCGGAGTAATTGGAATGGAATTTGCTTCTTTCTTTAATAGTATGGGGGTAAAGGTGAGTGTCATTGAGATGATGCCTGAAATATTAGGGGCTATGGACAAGGAAACCAGTGCGATGTTACGTACAGAGTATCAGAAGCGAGGGATTAACTTCCAATTGAATTCTAAAGTGATTGAAGTCAGTCCGGCAGGAGTTACCATAGAAAAAGCCGGTAAATTGTCACTGATTGAAGCGGATAAGGTTCTGGTAAGTGTAGGCAGAAAAGCGAATCTAAACCAAGTGGGACTGGATAAACTAAAAGTGGAAATGGTGCGTAACGGTGTAAAAGTGGATGAACACATGCTTACTTCCCATCCTAAAGTCTATGCTTGTGGAGATATAACCGGATACTCCATGTTGGCTCATACGGCTATTCGTGAAAGTGAAGTTGCCATTAATCATATTCTGGGAGTGGAGGACCGGATGAATTATCATTGTGTACCGGGGGTGGTATATACGAATCCTGAACTGGCCGGAGTGGGAAAACGGAAGAGGAGTTGAAAGCATCAGGGACCAGCTATCATGTACAGAAATTTACCGGATGGCTTTGATTCGGGGCGTTTCGGTGGCAGAAAATGGAAACAGGGAACGGGCTTTGCAAATTGATCTGGATGAGGAAGACCG
>ENA-OQAA01000105-OQAA01000105.1-human-gut-metagenome-genome-assembly--contig:-NODE-105-length-57930-cov-3.728734_pt1 | contig 57930 bp, 72 predicted proteins | sample MGYA00242489_ERZ504515 | MGnify/ENA primary metagenome ERZ504515 (study PRJEB26092, sample SAMD00036237) | human gut metagenome | host: Homo sapiens | study: EMG produced TPA metagenomics assembly of... | reverse complement strand
TTCCGGATAGACAAGCTCCTGATGAATTCTTTTATGATTTCCTCTCCGGCAAGCAGAGTTTCAATCTCACGCCTGGTTTTTAAATTACCGGACATCTGAATGAATTTCCTGACAGCACCATTACTGCTGGTATTAATCCAATAGTTTTCCGGAAAGAATCCCCATGGTCTTTTAATTTATCACAGTAATTCAATACATCCCAGGGGCAGTACAATTCTACAGAGCCAAACTGATACCCGTCATACCAGTTCTTTACTTCTTCATAATGATCCTCGATTTCATAATACTTCAGCATTTCTCTTACTTCAGTATCTGTAAAACCGAAATATTCATCATACCGTTCATCTGTAATGGACAATACTTTCAGGTTATTAAGTCCCGTAAAGATACTTTCTTTTGAAATACGCATGCATCCTGTCATTACTGCAAATTTCAGGCTGTTATTGGTTTTTAGTGCCTGTTCCAATAAACTACGGATTAAAAAGATCATCTGATTATAATACCCGTTTTCAAATGCTTTTGCTAATGGGACATCATACTCATCAATCAAAAGAACTACTTTTGTTCCATAATGTTTCTCCAATAATTCCGATAAAGTTTTCAATCCGCTGCAAAATACAGCTTTACTCATTCCGCTATCTAAAAGTTTCTTATATTCTAACACGCTTCACACAGTTTTGTATCTTTTGAAATTTTCAATCCCTCAAAGATACTCTGGTCTCTCTCTATGGAAAAAAAGTGTTCCAGCATACTCATATTTAAGGTTTTCCCAAAGCGTCTTGGTCTGGTAAAAAGATTCACCATTCCACCGTTACGGATCAGTTCTGAAATCAGCCCCGTCTTATCCACATAATAGTAGTTATCGTTAATAATCTGCTCAAAATTTTCCAATCCTACCGGAAGGCGTTTTTTTTCTTTAACCATGTCATTCGCACTCCTTCTCTATTAGTTATAACAAAGATACGCTTAAAAACCTATACCTAACTTTTTACATCCTAACTTCCACAGCTTTCCCCATCTGCAAAGAGTAAATATAAGTTTCCTTCACCTTTTTCCCTGTGACCCTCTCAAGAGCCTCTCTGTAATATCTTAACTGCACCTGGTACTTTTCTACCAATGTCTCTATCTTATTATTCCAGACTTTATCCGTCTTGTAATCCACCAGCACCAGTTCTCCCTCTTCCTCAAAATAAGCGTCCATAATTCCCTGAATGAGAATTTCTTCTCTGGAATCGTATTCTTCCTTTATCTGGTTTGCCAAAACACTGATTACAAAAGGCTGCTCTCTATGCAGTTCTCCTCTTCTGTCGGCAGCCTGCATCCGCTGTCCCAGAGGACTTTGAACAAATTGATAAATCTCCCGGTCTTTTACTGCCTTTCTCATGGCAGGCGTCAGTTTTCTGCCGGAAACCATAGCTTCTAACTGCTCTTTCACCTGTCCTAAAGTTTCCGCAGAAGTATAATCCAGACATTCCAGAATCCGGTGATAGGCAGTTCCCCGCTGGGCGCCTTCCACTTCCGCCGCTTCTTCACGCATAAAAGCCGGAATATAGCTTTCTTGTATTCCCATATTTGAGGCACTTGTATCCTCCCCATACAGAAGCACACTGTCTTCCTCTTCCATCTGCTGCATCCGCTTCACCTCAGAAACTGTGAGCTTTGCCGGAATCTGTCCAAGGGCTTCATAGGGATATTCATAAGAAAAGCTTTCCTGCAGGCTGTCCCGCAGTTCTCTGTCATATACCTGGCTGCAGTCCCACATAAGAAGCTCTCCTTTTTTCAGCATCTCTTCTGTACGAAGCTGGGTTTCCTCCACTACCAGCTCCAGAGGAGAGATTCTTCTGATAAGAAATTCTCCAGGACCATCATACCAGGATTCAGTGCATAGGCCTGCTGTCCAAAGGCTTCATACAAAGGTTTCATGGCCTTATGACGGGCAAGAGCTGCCAGAATCCAGTCCAGATAGCTTTTTCCCTTCATGCGGATTCCATAAGAAAGCCGCTGGCTCTCCTGGTGTTTCACCTTCTCAAAACCGACAAGTTTTTCCTCCAGTTTTGAGAGGGTTCCCGTAAGAATTAGCTTTTCCTTTGCTCTGGTAAGCGCCACGTAAAGAATCCGCAGCTCTTCTCCAAGGCTCTCCAGGGTAATCTCCTGCTGCACTGCCTTCTGTAAAATGGTTCTGGTACGAATGCGGAATTTTTCATCCACGCAGGGCGCTCCGATTCCCAAATCGGGGTGCAGCACAATACTTTCCCTTGCGTCCTGCAGGTTCATTTGTTTTCCAAGGCCTGCCACAAACACAACGGGAAATTCCAGCCCCTTGCTGCCATGAATGCTCATAATCCGCACAGTGTCTTCTTTTTCAGAGAGAATGTTTGCCTCTCCAAAATCCACCTGATATTTTTTCAGGTTCTCAATATAACGGATGAAGTTAAACAATCCCCTGTAGCTGGTGCTTTCATAAGCTCTGGCTTTTTCTACCAGCATGAGAAGATTTGCCTTTTTCTGCTCTCCTGACACAAAGGCCTGCTGATATAGCAAAAATCCCGTCTCGTCAAAGAAATCCCATAGCAATTCATGCATGGCGTATACGGCACCTTGCTGCGAAGTCTGCGGTATACCTCCAGAAATCTCCTCACTTTTTCCCCAAGAGGATTCTCCAGCTTTTCTGCCAAAAGCACTGCCTCAAAAAGGCTGGCTTTTTCTTCCTTCTGCCTCAGCGCCTTAATCTCTGCCAGCTCCTGAAACTGAAAACCATCCGGCAAGCCCCGCATGGCTCCTGCCAGTGGAATATCCTGCAAAGGATTGTCCAGAATCTGAAGATAATCCAGAACTGTCGTCACCTCTGAGGCAGAGAAATATCCTGTCTTTGTGGTAACGCTGGCTGGAATACCGGAAGCATTCAGCACCTTTTTAAAGGTCTCCGCCCATCCTGACATGGTACGTAGCAAGATAGTAATATCGGAATACCGGACTTTTCGGTACTGCTCTGTTTCCTTATCCAAAACTTCCTGGTGCTCCATAAGCTCCCGGATACGAAGAGCTGTCATTTTTGCCTCCAGCTCCCTGGCTGTCTGTCCATCCTCCTGGTCCTTCCACACCGGGTCATCCTCTTCCAGCAAAAGGACTTCCGCTGCCGGTTCTGTGATTTCTTTTGGTGGAAATTCCCGCTGTGGGTACAATGCCGCATCCTGGTCATATTCCACGCCGCCTAAATCTTCCCCCATAATCTGGTAGAACAAATAGTTGACGCTTTCCAGCACTTCCTTCCTGCTTCTAAAATTCCGGTGCAGGTCAATACGCAGCTTCTCCCCGCCCTGTTCCAAAGGATAAGTACGGAACTTTTCCATGAACAAATCTGGTCTTGCCAGACGGAAACGGTAGATACTCTGCTTCACATCCCCTACCATGAAAATATTATAAATTCCATCCTCAATTCCAGATACAGCGGATAAGAGCTTTTCCTGTACCAGGTTACTGTCCTGATACTCATCAATCATAATTTCCGCAAACTGCTCTGCCAGCTCTTTTGCCGCATTGGTACGCTTATCACCCTCTGCTGTGTGCTCCACCAGAATTTCCAGGGCATAATGCTCCAAATCTGCAAAATCCAGAATATTTTTCTCCTTCTTTTTCTCCTGATAAAGCTCCATAAACCGCAGGGTTAAATCCACCAGAACGCCTACCGGCTCTCCTGCCTGTCTTAAATGCTCCGCCAGTTCCTCCATGGTTTCCCCAAAATACCGTTCCTGAAGTTCTTTGATAAAATCCTTTGCCTGGCTTCTGAGGTTCTTGGCAAACTCCTGTCTTTCTGGAGAAACCTGTTCTTTTTCTGCTTTTTTTCCGGCTGGAAGACGCTTAAACTCGATAGTTTCCAGCAAATCCTTCCACTCCCGGAAGCACTCTGCTTTTTGTGCCCGCTCCACAGCAGCCTTTTCAGATTCCAAAAGGTCCAGATAAAAGCCCGGTCCATCCGGCTCCTGACAGATTTCCAATGCCTGCTCCAGAAGCTCTGCTGCCTCTTTTGTCTCTTTTGCAAGTTCTGCCTTTACACATGCCATCCAGGGCGCGTTCTCCAGCTCCGTTACATCCTGTATCTCATAGGCTTTTTTACAGGATTCCAGCCACTCTTTGGGATAAGGGTAACTCATGGAGAAACCATAGAGTTTTTGTATAAGCTCCGGGATTTTTTCGTCTGTTTTTCCTCCTGAAAATCCATCCACAAAGGCAGCAAAAGCATGATTGTCTTCCTCCGCATAGGCTTCTTCCATGACTTTATCCGCCACATCTGCCTGCAAAAGCCGCATTTCCCCCTCATCTCCCATGCGAAAAGAAGGGTCCAGGTCAATCAAATGAAAATAATTCTTTACCACATAAGAACAAAAACTGTCAATGGTAGTAATCTGCGCGTGATGTACCAGCACGCTTTGCCTTTGTAAATGCTCATTATCCCGGTCTGTTTCCAGCTTTTTCTCAATAGCAGCCCGGATTCTCTCTTTCATTTCTCCTGCGGCTGCTCTGGTAAAGGTTACAATCAAAAGCCGGTCAATATCCACCGGATGATGTTCATCTGTAATCAACTGCAAAATCCGCTCCACCAGAACCGCTGTTTTCCCGCTTCCTGCTGCCGCGCTCACCAGAATATTACAGCTTCTGGTATCAATGACCTTCCTCTGTTCCTGGGTCCACGAAACGCCCATGCTCTGCACCTCCCTTCAAATCCTCCTTCATTTTTTCCCATACCTCATGGGGTGTATATCCATGAAGCCTCCGGTAAGAATATCCCGGAATCTTCTCATCAAAACCACAGACGCTGGCATAAGGACAATAGGCACAGGCATTTTCCCTCTGTTTTTCAAAAGGATTTACCTCTGCATTTCCATTTAAAATTTTCTGCCCGATTTCCTTTGCCTTATAGTTTACATAGTTTCTCATTGTTTCAAACTGATTCTCATAAGCCACCTTGGAATTGCTGCTAAAGGTTCCCTTTGCTGTATATTTCACCGGGATTGCCACAGACTCCACAGACTTGCCCGCTGCCAGATTCCTGTCCAGCTTCTCCAAAATCTCCGGTTCTGCCCCTGCAATTCCATCCATTTTCAATTTCTTTAAAAGTTCCCCTTCCGGATGCTCCTCATCCTTTAAATCTTCCCGATTTAACATGGGGTCTTTTATCTGATAATAAAAAATCCCTGCAGGCTTCACCTTTTTTCCCTGAAACCGCTTCTGTTCCAGTTCAATAGCTGCATTTAAGTACAAAGCCAGCTGTAGCTGCAAACCATAATATAATTTTACAAAATCCAGCTCCGTTGCCCCGGATTTGTAGTCAATGACCTTGACATACAATTCGTCATCTTCTCCCTGACACACATCAATCCGGTCAATACGTCCTTTCAGATGCAAATGCTCTCCCTCACCAAGAGGAATATTGAGACTTTCTATCTCATCCTGAGGACCAAACGCCCACTCTGTGAGAGCCGGATAAAACTCTCCCTGGCGAAGCTGGCACTGAAGCGCCCACACGCTGCGCTTTACCATACGTTTTGCCCTGTTTACGGTATAGGCATTTCTGGCGCTGCTTAACAAAATGGTCTCACCGGAACGTTCCACCACTTCATCCACACAGGCTTCTGCCAGAGAGTCCCTCTCTTCATCTGAAAGTCCTGTCCATTGCCAGCCCTGTTCCCGAACTTTTTTGGCAAACAAATCCAGCTGTCATGAAGCAAAGTTCCCAAATCAGCCATACTAAATTCATACCGCGCACGCTCCCGAAGCCGCAGACCATACAGCAAAAAATGAGAGCAGGCGCATTTTGCAAATTGTTCCAGTCTGGTTGCACTGTTCTCCAGCTCCACTCCATAAAGAGCATGAGCCACCCCTTTGCTGATACCATCCTGGGGATTCACATAGTATGCACCATCAATCAGCCCCTGCACCAGAGGCCAAAACTTCTCCTGACTCTGGAACCAGGACAACAGTTCCTCAAACAATGGAGATTCCTTCTGCACACTGCGAAGCTGCTCAGACAATTTGTCAAGCGCGCTGTAAGGACTTTCCAGAAACAAAGGAATTTCTCCATTTTCCTTCACTTCCGGGAATAAACGCTCCACCTGGGAAATCAAAAAAGAAGGGGACATAGCCTGTCCGCTGCCATCCATGCGGCTGTAAGAAAGAAACACCTTCTCTGATGGTTTTGTCAGGTTCAGATACAGATAAAATTTCTGTGTATACAAAGCCTCCTTGGCGGTAGGCGCCAGAGAAAGTCCCAAATCCTCCAAAGGTCTCTTCAATTCTTCCCTGTTTAAATCAGAAAGCAGCTTGCCTGCCTGCTGTTCCTTTGGAATTTTCCCTCATTAACTCCCACAAAAACAGCACCTTAATTTCCTTTAACCTGGTACGTTCCATATCTCCCACCAGCACCTGGTCAGAGGTTGGCGGAATAATTCCCACCTTTGCCTCCGTAAGTCCGGCGTCCAGAATCTCCTTAAATTCTCTTGGCCGCACCTGCTGCTCACCCAGGATTTCCACCAGCTTATCCAGCAAATCCATGACAATCCGGTAAATCTGACTGTATTCCTTTACCATGGCCTGATTCTGCTCTTCCCCAAACCGTTGTTCATAGGCTTTTAACTGTTCTTCTATGTGATTCTCACAAATATATTCATACAAGGCTTGGCATAATCCCGCACTTTTGCCCCCGGCGCCTTCATTTTCTCATAAAAAGGCTTCCACATATCCACAAGCCTGGTTCTTGTTTCATTGAGTAATACACATTCCTCCGGAACTTGTCCCCGGTAGGTGCGTACCCACTGGCTCTGCCATTTTCCCAGTCCCTGAATCCCCATGGCAATCACATAATTTTCCAGTCTGTCCATTTCCTCTGTGGAAATATCGGTCATACCGCAGCGCAATAACCGGAATACACTTTCATAAGTAAAGTTTTCCACCACTACATCCACAGCAGCCCGGATATACTCCACAAAGGGATTCATGAAAATGGAGTGCTTTTGGTCAAGAAAACAGGGAATCTCATACTTTCCAAAAGCTCTGGAGGCTGCCGGCGCATAGGTTTCCATGTCCCCGGAAATCACCGCAAAATCCCCATACCGATATCCCTGTTCCCGCACCATACGGCGGATAATAGCGGCGGTTTCTTCCATTTCAGCTCCGGGATTTGCAGACTCCCGGATATGAATGGCATCCTGCTCTTTTTCATAAATTCCCTGCCTTGTCCCTGAAGGCTTCCCATACCGAAACAGCCTCTCTTCCAGAAATCTCATAGGTTCCTGGTGCACAAAGCGCCCTGCATAATCCTGCCTTTTTTCAGGAATCCAATATTCTGACCAGGGAATCTTCTTTCCCCTGGCAAGTTTACATAACCTTGAAACGGTCTGTCTGCTCAGATAAAAAAGCTGGTGAGGACTTCCCAGCTGATAGGGGTCTTCTCCCAATCCCATAGTAATGGTCACATAAACTTCCCTGCTTAAAACCAGCAGTTTTTCCAAAAGCTGCATCTGAATAGGTGTAAATCCCGTATACCCATCAAGAACCAGAACACTGTCCCTGATTTTCCCAGATTTCTCTGCAACCCTTCCCAGAACATCCAGAACCTCCTCCTGGGTATAGAAATTTTCCCCCAGATAATCAAAAAATCCCTGGTAAAGAACAGAAATATCCTTCAGCTTATAATACAGCTCCGGTTTCTGCTCAACCTCTTTTAACACATCCTCCAAATCCCGGGATGTAATTTCATACTGGCGAAGCTCCGAAACCATGGATTTCAACTGAGATATATAGCCCGTTTTCTCCATCTTTGCCCCCAGAATCTTTAGTTCCTTTTTCTTTTCCTGGGCAACTCTTCTAAGAACCATACTTTTTCCGGTTTCCTCTAAAAGCTCTCCCCGGATATCTCCGGTTTCCTCCAAAACACGAAACGCCAGACGTTCAAAGCTTAAAACATCAATGTTCATGATTCCTTTTCTGGGATGCATGGACACCAAATCCTTCTGGGTCTGCATGGTAAACTGCTCTGGCACCAGAATCAGATATTGTCGTTCTGGATGTTCCATGGATTCCTGTATGATTTTATGATAAATATAGTACGATTTTCCTGCCCCAGAGGGACCAAAGATAAACTGTAATGCCATATCTTCTCCTATCAGTCAAAGAATTTTTCAATCACTTCTGCAATTCCGTCATGGTCATTATCCTGCTCTGTAATATAATCTGCCACTTCTCTTACCGCTTCCTGGGCATTTGCATGGCAACTCCAAGACCGGCAAACTGAATCATGGAAAGGTCATTAAACCCATCCCCACAGCAAACCATTTCCTCTCTTTTGATTCCCAGGATTTCCAGCAAATGCCGCAGACAATATGCCTTATCCACATTTTTCGGCGTTACCTCCAGAAAATAAGGTTCGGAGCGGAACACCTGGGCTTCATGAACATACTTTTGAGCAAACACTGGCTCCAGGGCTTCCAAATCCTCCGGTTTTCCTGTAAGCAGACACTTATTTACCGGAAAATCCACATACGTTCCAAAGTCTTCCCGGTAAATAATAGGAATGCTGTTGATTTTCGCTTCTATTTCCATATAAGAATCCGGGGCAGTGCCGGAGATAATTTCATCCCCCGGTAAGTAATGATTCCGATTCCATACTCCTTTGCGTCCTTCCACAGCTTCGCCGGAAGTCTTGGTGGCAGAGTCTTCTCATATACACATTCCCTTGTTTTATAATTTAAAATCCTTGCCCCATTAAAAGGCAGGATATAGCTGCCAAATTTCTGAAACTCTAATTCTTCTGCTACTTTATAAACACCCTGAGGCGGTCTTCCTGATGCAATAGCAACCGGAATCCCCCGCTCCTGCAGGCGTACAATGGCTTCCTTTGTTTTTTTGGTTACTTCCTTTTGGGAATTGGTTACGGTTCCATCAATATCCAACACTAATAACTTATATTTCATCTGTTGCTCCTCTCTCAAAAATCACTAAAATGATTATATCCTTCCCCATAGATTTAATCAACAAAAACAAAAGAAAAGCCATAGCACAAGATAGCAATCTCATGCTACAGCTTTTCTTTTTCATTATACTGTATCTTATCGGTTTGTTAGATTATTTATCAAAGTTGTAAATGCTGTGATAGTATTTATCTTCTTTGTCATTCAGACCAAATGGGGCGATTTTGGAAAGTCCCATACAATAGTCATGAAATTTTTCTTTAAAGCTTTTTTTTCCTTCTGTTTTGTTTATTTTTGCTGCCATGTGTATTGCCTCTTTTCCTTTTTTCTTTTCAACTTTTTAGGTTTTCTCTTTACAGTTTGTTATCATAGCACTTTCTTTTTCCAGAAACAATACCCTTTTCTCCACTTCTCCCTTTTGACTTTTTCCACTTCACTGTGCTAATATGCTCAAAATTAATTTTTCATGTTCCAGCCTGTTTTTCCTCTTATTTTTATGCAATTTTCTCAACTCTTCTCTTTTGTTTTATTAGAATAAAGAGTAGTTTGAAACGCCTTTTTGTTGTTGTATAAAAACATCAGCACAGCCATGAGGCAGATGATTCCATATCCAATCCAGCTAAACACATCCGGTATCTGTCCAAAGACAAAAAATCCAAGCACTGTGGAAAATATAATCTTGGAATAATCGTACACTGAAATCTCTTTTGCAGGAGCGTAACAATAGGCAGCGGTAATAGAAAACTGTCCTCCTGCTGCCGCAAGCCCTGCCAGAAGCAAAATCACAATCTGCCTCCTGTCATGGGATGATAATCAAAAATCAGCCATGGCAGTGTTACAACACAGGAAAACATAGAGAAAAAGAACACAATAAACGGACCTTTCACTCCCTGGCTTCCCAGCTTACGCACCATAGTGTAAGCAGCTCCTGCCCCGATTCCTCCCAGCAGTCCCATAAGAGACGGAACCAAATCCATATTTGCAACCGTAGGTTTTATGACAAAAAGGCTTCCCACAAAAGCTCCCAGAACCATGGTAATCTGAGGAATACTTACCTTTTCCCGCAAAATCAAGACACTAAATACCACTGCGAAAAAAGGTGACATCTTATTTAACATAGAGCGTCTGCCAGCGCCAGATGGTCCACTGCATAAAAATTACACAAAATCCCAAGGGTTCCAAATACGGAACGCAAAATGAGATATCCCCAGCTCTCCTTCCCTATGGAAACAGACTTTTTCTCTTTTATGAGAATCCCACAGGCAAAAACAGCCGCTACAAAATTCCGGAAAAAACTCTTTTGAATCGAAGGCAGTTCCCCTGCCATACGCACAAACATGTCCATCAGCGCAAAGCAAAAGGCTGACAGAATAATATAGAAGATTCCCTTATATTGATTTTTTAATTTCATAATCTCTACCTTTCAGTTATATTTTTCCACTTTTCCTAATATGTTATAAAAAGGAATGCAGGAGGTGCGGCCATGAGCTCAAAAACAAAAATCGTTGTACTACATATGAAAGAAATCATTTATACAGGAATTTTTCTGGTACTGGCCATTGTACTGGCAGTTCTGCTTTTTATTATGTTTGGAAAAGAGAAACAGGCAGATCCTACAAGTGCAGATGTGATTTACCACGCCGGGGTGTATACCAGTCCTATCACTTTAAATGACAACACCTTTGATGTGGAAGTCACAGTGGATGAGAGCCACATCAATTCCATTTCCCTTGTGAATCTCAGTGAAACTGCCACTGCTATGTATCCTCTTATGGAGCCAGCCCTGGAAGCGCTCTCCAGCCAGATTTACGCAGCCCAGTCTACGGAAAACATTACCTATGAAGAAGAAAACAAATATACTTCCCTCATGCTCTTAGATGCCATTGACAAAGCCCTGGAAAAAGCTCTGGTGGAGTAAAAATTTGTTATATCCCATCCATATGCCCCAGCATGATTTCTATAAATTGATTCATCTGGGGCGTTACATATTTATTCCGGTGATATACCAACTGACTCCACATCACAATTTCTTGGCACTCTGTATCTAATACTGCCAGCTTCCCTTCTCTGATATAGCCTCCCACCACATATTCCGGCAAAAAAGAAATCCCCTTGTTTTCCAGCAAAAACCTGGTAATCACATCTGTATTTCCCACTTCCCACACAGGATGCAGCTCATAGCCCCTGGCTGCCAAAGACTGCTCCAGAGCATATCGGTAACTGATTCCCTTTTCTGTCAGATAAAGAGGCTCCTGCAAAAGCCGCTCAATAGAAATCTCCTTTTCTCCTGCCAGATGCGAATCCGCAGATGCCACAAAAAAGATTTTCTCCGGTCTCTCCCACACCTTGACCCATTCCGGAAAATTCCGCTTCTGATCCAGAAAATACAGCAGATCAATATCATTTTGCCGCAGCATATGAAATAAGTCCTGCACCTGTGCTGTATGGGTGCTGATTTCCACATGAGGACACTGCCGGTTAAAATCCATGATAATGGGCGGCAGCACACTGATAATATAAGACTCACAGGTTCCAATCCGTAGTTTTCCTACGATTTCCTCCGGTTCCTGAATAATGCTTTCTGCCTTTCTCACAGAATTCAAAATCTCCAGGGCATAGGGAAGAAGGCGTTCTCCTGCTGGGTGAGTTTCACCTGTTTCCCAATGCGTTCAAATAACTGTCTGTGAAGTTCTGCTTCTAACTGCTTTATCTGCATGGTCACCGCAGACTGGGAATACCCAAGCTGTTCTGCAGTCTTAGAAAAACTCTGGACTTCTGCAATCCGTACAAAAGTAATTAAATTCCGAATCTCCATACCCGCTGTTCCTTCAAAATTTTTGAATGTATTTATAAATTTGATGAATTTTACAAATAACAGATTTCATGGTAGCATGAGTAAGAACGAAAGTCAAGGAGGCTATTTATGGATACGAAAACCAAAGAACAAAACCAGCAAATCGGAGCTTTAATGAATGCCTTTGTCCAACGCACCGTTGATTTTTATAATGAACTGGATTCTTACCCTGTCTGTCCTCACACACCACAGAAAATCCTGGAACACATCCAGACCCAGGAGATTCCTTCTAAGGGACGCAACATAACCGATGTATATGAAGAAATGCTGAAAGAAGTTTATTCCCATACAATCCTGGCTCAGCATCCCAGAAGCTTTTCCTGTATTCCTTCTACCTCTTCCATGCTGTCCTGGATGGGGGATGTCATGAGCAATGCTTACAATCTCCACGCCAGTTGTCAGGTCAATGGTCCTGCGCCCTATCTGGTAGAGAAGAAATTAATCCGGTGGATGTGCGATTTAGCCGGCTATCCAAAAGAAGCAGGGGGCGTTTTTGTCTCCGGCGGCTCTATTGCCAATTTAACAGCCCTTACTGCTGCAAGAGATGCCAGACTTACTTATGAGGAACGAAGCAAAGCTGTAGTCTATGTTTCTGATCAGACCCACTCCTCTGTAGCCAAAGGCCTGCTCATCATTGGTTTTTGCAAAGAGCAAATCCACATTCTTCCATCCGACTCTGATTTCCGTATGAATACAGGAGCCCTGAAAACTGCTGTAGAACAGGACTTAAAGCAAGGCAAAAAGCCTTTTGCAGTCATTGCTTCTGCCGGTACCACCAATACAGGAAGTGTTGACCCACTCAAAGAAATTTCAGAACTCTGTAAAATACATGAAATGTGGATGCATGTAGACGGAGCTTTCGGAGCTTCTGCCCTGCTCTCAAAAAAAATGCAAAAAAGATCTGGAAGGAATTGAAAATTCTGACAGTCTTAGCTGGGATGCTCACAAATGGCTTTTGCAGACTTACGGATGCAGTATGGTATTGGTTCGTAATCAAAATACCTTGATTAACAGCTTCTCCGCACATCCGGAATACTTAAAAGATGCGGAATCCTCAGAAGGCTGTATTGAATTCTGGGATTTAGGTCCAGAGCTTACCCGCCCTGCAAGAAGCCTGAAGCTGTGGCTCACTCTGCAGACGATCGGTACTGAAAAATTGGAAGCAATCATAGACCATGGCTGCGCTATGGCTGAACTTGCCGAAAAACTGGTTTCAGAAAAACGGGACTGGGAAATCATCTCCCACGCCCACTTCGGTGTTGTAAACTTCCGCTGCGTACCGGACTCCAATATGCCGGAATCCCAATTAGCAATTCTTAATCAGGAAATTGCCAAAACACTTACAGACAGTGGCTTTGCCCAGATTTACACCACAGAATTAAAAGGAAAAAAGGTACTGCGTATGTGTACCATTAATCCAAAAACCACAGAAAAAGACATCCGGGATACCATAGAACGTTTGGAGGAAATCAAAGAAACAAGACTTGCACATTAGAATTGATTCAAAGGGACTGCTGCATGAAGTAAAACCCAGTGCAGCAGTCCTGCTTTTCTTCTACATCCTCTATTCTTCCCCTGGATACCGCATCCCCCACTGCTTCCGCACAGCATCCATCTGCCTCATAATCTCCAGGGTTTCCTTATGTGGCATTTCCGGACATTCCAGCAACCCCTCTTCTATGGCAGCTTTACATGCCAGCACCTCATATTCATATCCTGTAATCTGTCCTGGCTGTTCATAAACAGCTTTGACCTCTCTGTTTTCATTATACACGGTAATAGACTCAAAATTATTAATATTCTCTACAATGACATATCCCTTTGTACCATAAATAATACCTTTTCTATCCGAAAGCACCCGAAGGAGCTGTTCAGCACTGCCATTTCCCCTCCAGGATAGGTGAGAGTAATGCTGTTCTGCGCATCTACACCTGTATCTGTCATCACCGCTGTAGAAGTAATCTTCTCAATCTCATCCCCGAAAACCAGTGACGCAAAATTCATCACATAGACGCCAACATCCAGCAAAGCGCCGCCGCCCAGTTCCAGACTCATCAGTCTTGGCACCTGGTCAATAAGATAACAAAGATTGGCAGTCACCGTCATAGGTTTCCCAATCACTCCGGATTCTAACACTTCTTTTAGTGTCTTCCACATTGGCATATAGCGAACCCAGATAGCCTCCGTAAGAAGCAGTTTCTTTTCCTTTGCCAAAGCGAACATTTCTGCCGCCTGCTTTTCATTTAACGCAAAAGATTTCTCACACAGTACATTTCTTCCATGTCTCAGCAGCATATTCACATTTTCATAATGTTCTGACATGGGTGTTGCCACATATACCAAATCCACCTGCTCATCTGCTGCCAGTTCCTCATAAGAGCCATAAGCCTGGACGCGCCAAATTTTCCTGCAAAAGCCTGTGCTTTCTCTATATTTCTGGATGCAACCGCATAAAGCTCCGCTTCTTTCATTCCATTTAAAGTCACTGCCATAACTCCTGCAATATTTCCCGTACTTAAAATACCAACTTTCAGCTTTTTCATGTCCCAAAACCGCCCTTTCTAAATCTCCATACGAATATCTCTGTCCAGAATCCCGTATTCCCGGGCAATACTTTCCAGACCTTCCAAAATTTCATCTCTGCTATAATTGTGTTCTTCCAGAAATTCATCGCTGTATTCTGCAATATGCTGATAGAAATCGGCTGCCATAACAACATAATTTGATGATTCTTTTGGAAGTTCTGTAAGCAGGATATTCTCTGCCTCATTGATTTCTCCCCTGTCTGCCATCTGAAGAATCCGTGTATATAAGTCATCTTCCTCTGTACGCGCATTTTCCTCCGGAATCTCATAACGGATATCCCTTTTGCCAAAAATAAGCAGCGCCAATGCTCTTACCATGTCTTTAATCATACGCATGACATAATCCTGTTCATAGTCCATACATTTACCTCCTGTCTGATATAGCTTTAATAGAGGATGCATACTCCGATGGGGTCATCCCGGTGATTTTCTTAAACTGTCTGGAAAAATAATGGATTGAGGTATATCCCAGAAAATCCGAAATCTGTGTAAAATTATGATGGTTTTCACGAATCAACTGCTTGGCACATTCGATTTTTAACCTGGAAAAATAGTCAATCACCCCGCACTGATGCTGATCCCTGAACAGTTTCTGAAGCTGGGAACGACCAATGAGATTATCCCTGCAAATACTGTCAATGCTAAGATGCTCCCGTATATGTTCTTCCAGATATGTTGTAATTTTGTCATATACCATGGCGTCATTCTTCTGCTTCATGGATTTAATGGCAGGAGAGGAAAGATTTCCTGTATTTAACTGCCTTATCATAGAGATCAGAAGATTTTCCAGATAAATCTTAATCATCTGTTCTGCTCCAATGGGAGCCTGGGGATTTCGCACCATCCTGGTTGTATTCGGGTCATCCAAAGCTCCTAAAATGCAATGCTTTGCCTCATAAATAATCTGTGCAATCAGATTCCGTTCCTTCTCCCCAATACTGGTAATCAAATTTTCAAAATATTTCATGTAAGGAGAATCGCACTCAAAAGAAATCACCACCAGATTCGGGGCAATTTTCCCATTTGCCTTAACCGTATGAAACTCATTGGGCTTGTGAAAAACGATCTGCCCTTTCCTCAGGGTATATGGCGTGTCCTCTGCAATAATATCCACTTCCCCTTTATCCACACATAAAAACTCCCAGAAATCGTGTTTCTCTCCCGGGAAACTGTAATCACTCATATATTCAAAATAGTGTATTGTCACAATCTTTCGGATCTGTATAATTTCCGATAGTTCCAAGCTTGTAAAAGCCATAACATAGCCTCCCCAACAATGTTAAAATGTACTGTCTCCATTATACTGAAAAATCAGGAAAAAATCTATCTTTTGTATAAAAAACACCGCGTCTCAGGAATTTCTACATGCCCTTTTATTTTCGCATGTAAAACCATCGAATTGACTAATCACAAACTCTATATCCAGTTTCTCCTTACCAAAAATATAAAATATGCATATCTTTATTCGAAAATACTATATTTTTTTTGTACAAAATAACTTTTGTACACATAAAGAGGCATATTGTGCAAATACATTTTAACCAAACAAATGTTACAATAGAGCCACAAAAGCAAAGAATACTATTTCAAGGAGGCTGTAAAATGAAAAAGAAAATTATCAGCGTTTTACTTAGCAGCGTGATGGCTATGTCTGTTTTAGCTGGTTGCGGCGGTTCAGGCGATGCAGAAAAAGAAGAACCTAAAACAGAGGATACCGCAAAGGAAAATGGCGGTGACGAGGGAAAAACAGAATCCAGCGGTGATACCCTGGTATACTGGTCCATGTGGGAATCCACAGAACCTCAGGGACAGGTTATCCAGGAAGCTGTAAATGCCTACACAGAAGAGACCGGAGTAAAAGTAGACTTACAGTTTAAAGGACGTACCGGCAACCGTGAAGCTCTCCAGCCTGCACTGGACGGCGGTACACAGATTGATATTTTTGATGAAGATATTGACCGTGTAAATACTATGTATGCAAAATATCTTCTGGATCTGGAAGATCTGGCAAAAGAAGCTGATTATGAATCCACAGCAAACCCAACCCTTATGGCAGCTTGCGTGATGCTGGTGGCGGCACCTTAAAAACCATTCCATATCAGCCAAACGTATTTGCTTTCTTCTATAACAAAGCATTGTTTGAGAAAGCCGGAATCGAAAAAGAACCTACTACATGGGATGAATTCTTAGATGTATGCCAGAAATTAAAAGATGCAGGCATTACACCAATGACCATGGATGATGCTTATGCAACAAGCGTTGTTGGTTATCACCTTGCAAGACTGGTAGGCGAAGAAAAAGTTGTTGAAATTGTTACGGAAGGCAAATGGGACGACCCTGCTGTTCTTGAGATGGCAAAAGATATCGAAGAACTGGCAAGCAAGGGTTACTATTCTGAAATGGTTGGTTCCAATGTATGGCCGGCAGGACAGAACACAGAACTTGCTACAGGAACTGCAGCAATGTACTTAAACGGTTCCTGGCTTCCAAACGAAGTAAAAGGTATGACAGGTCCTGATTTTGAATGGGGATGCTTCGCATATCCTGAACTGGAAAACGGTGCAAACGGTATTGAAACCAACAACATCGGCGCACAGGTATTTGGTATTAACAAAGATACAAAAATGGCAAAAGAAGCATTTGATCTGATTGCTTACATAACCAAAGGCGACTATGACAAGAAGCTGGCTGACGAATCCATTGGTATTCCTTCAGATACAACAAACTCTGAATGGCCGGAAATGGTTAGCTGCGCAAAACCTGTTATTGAACAGACCACAGCACGCTTTACCTGGGCAGCAGGCGTTGAAACAAATGTTGATATCACACCTGTTTTAAAAGAGAACTTCATTAAATTAATGGCTGGTACTATTAAAGCAGATGAATTTGTAAGTGCAATGCAGAGCGCTGCAAAATAAATTCTAAACAGATTATCAGGAAGGCGGCATCGTGTTACTCTGCCGCCTTCCTTTTTTAGCTGGTTTTTAGAGAGGAGGAAACTTATTTGAAGAAAAATAAGACTATGATTGTCGCATTCCTGACACCTGCAGTTGTTTTATTTATATGTATTTTCCTGTATCCAATTATAAGAACTGTAATTATGAGTTTCTTTAAAATTGAAGGTGTTACAGACCCCATGAGCGCATGGAGTTTTGTTGGAATCGACAACTATGTAAAACTCATGAATACAAGCCTGTTCCGTACAGCATTTTATAATCTTTTCCGCATCTGGCTCATTGGCGGAATCATTGTTCTGCTTCTGTCCCTGCTTTTTGCAGCAATCTTATCCAGCGGCATCCGTTTCAAAAAACTGTTTCGTGCCATTATTTATATGCCTAACATTGTAAGTGCGGTAGCGCTGGCAACCATGTGGCTGCAGTATGTATACAGCCCTCAGTTTGGTCTTCTGAAAAACCTGTTTACCAAACTTGGATTAGACGAACTGGCAAAGGTTCAGTTTTTGGATAATGAGCATAAGTTCTATGCCCTGCTTCTGGCTTACTGCTTCGGTATGGTTGGCTATCATATGTTAATCTGGCTTTCCGGTATTGAACGTATCAGCTGAATTTTATGAGGCAGCTACCATTGACGGTGCAAATAAAGTACAGCAGTTCCGTTATATGACACTTCCTCTTTTAAAAGGTGTGTTTAAGACAAACCTGACCATGTGGTCTGTAAGCTCTGTTGGATTCTTTGTGTGGTCACAGTTGTTCTCCACTGTTACTGCTGACACTCAGACGATTACTCCCTATGTTTACATGTACATGCAGATTTTCGGTGGCGGTAATACAGTAACAGAACGTAACTCCGGTCTTGGCGCAGCATCGGTGTACTCCTGAGCCTTTGCGTAGTCCTGATATTTACTGTGTGCAACAAGTTCATCAAAGATGATGACTTAGAATTTTAAAGGAGGGAACAGTTATGGCAAAAGAAAAAGAACCACGGAAACCTTTTAACTTAAAAAAAGAGCTGAAACTTGCCCCCGGTTACATCATCTTATTGATTTGGGTTATTTTTACCATTGTACTGCTTGGATGGGTATTTTGTGCCAGCTTCTCCACCACTCCTGAAATCTTTCAGGGGAAAGCGCTGAAATTTGAAACAGGCCTGCATTTTGAAAACTATGCCAAAGCCTGGAATGGCTCCGGTGTGGCAGTATTCTTCGGGAACTCACTTTTATACTCTGTTGTTTCCTGTGCGCTGCTGATTCTGGTATGTGCTCCTGCTGCTTATGTACTTTCACGCTTTGAGTTTATTGCAAATAAATTCATCCAGACCAGCTTTGTATCTGCTATGGGTGTTCCGGCAATCATGGTGGTACTTCCTTTATTCAGCGTGATTTCCGGCCTTGGAATCTTAAACAATATTCCTCTGGCAAAAGGAACCTTAATTCTTTTATATGTAGGTATTAACGTTCCCTATACCACGATTTTCCTTCTGACTTTCTTCAGTAATATCTCTAAAACTTACGAAGAAGCAGCCGCAATTGATGGATGTCCTCCTATGAGAACCTTCTGGAAGATCATGTTTCCTATGGCACAGTCCGGTATTGTTACCGTAACCATTTTTAACTTTATTAATATCTGGAACGAATATTTCCTGTCTCTGATTTTTGCAAGTTCAGACGCATTAAAACCAGTTGCTCCAGGCTTATACGGTATGATTAACTCCATGAAATATACCGGAGACTGGGCAGGAATGTTTGCCGCAGTTATCATCGTATTTCTGCCAACTTTCATCCTCTATGTTTTCCTTTCTGAGAAAATTATTGGCGGTGTTACAGGCGGAATCAAAGGCTAACTCCTTGTTTCCATTGCCTGAAAAAAAGGATGTTGTATTTATATGCAGCGTCCTTTTTTGTTTCAAAAAATCAGTAGAAAGTGCCAAAACTTTGAAATTTTGTGCAAAGGAATTTTCGCCCTTTTTTGATAAAATAAAACCATACAAATAGTGTAAAAACCTAAATAAGAACGGGAGGAATTTCACATGAAAAAACCAGTATTAGTAGTAATGGCAGCAGGTATGGGAAGCCGCTACGGAGGTCTGAAACAGATTGATCCGGTGGATTCTCAGGGACATATTATCATGGATTTTTCCATCTATGATGCAGTAAAAGCAGGCTTTGAAAAAGTCATTTTTATTATCAAAAAAGAGAACGAAGCAGACTTCAAAGCTGCCATTGGAGACAGACTCAGCAAGGTCATTGAAGTAGCATATGTATTCCAGGATTTGAACAATCTTCCGGAAGGCTTTGCTGTCCCGGAAGGCAGAGTAAAACCATGGGGAACAGGACACGCTATTTTAAGCTGCCTTGGCACTGTAGACGCTCCTTTTGCAGTTATTAATGCTGATGACTACTATGGAACACATGCTTTCCAGATGATTTATGATTATCTCACTACCCACGAAGATGATGAAAAATACCGCTACACCATGGTAGGCTATGTACTGGAAAACACCTTAACAGAAAACGGTCATGTAGCAAGAGGTGTCTGCGTCACAGATGAGGAAGGATACCTTCAGAAAATTCATGAAAGAACCCATATTGAGAAAAAAGATGATGGCGCTGCTTACACCGAGGATGATGGCGCTACCTGGGTTACCATTCCAGAAGGAAGCACTGTTTCTATGAATATGTGGGGCTTTACAGAGAGTATTCTGAAAGAATTACAGGCACGTTTTGCAAACTTTTTAAATGAAAATCTGGAGAAAAATCCATTAAAATGTGAATATTTCCTGCCTTTTGTTGTGGACGAATTATTAAAAGAAGGAAAGGCAACTGTTCAGGTTTTGAAGTCTCTGGATAAATGGTACGGAGTAACTTATAAAGAAGATAAACCTGTGGTAGTCGCTGCTATCCAGAACTTAAAAGACCAGGGATTATACCCTGAAAAACTGTGGGAGGACAAATAAAATGGCAGAAATCAGACCAGAAGTTATTGATGCATTTCAGTTTCAGGGAACCTATATGGAAGGGATTCCTTATGGAAGCGGTCACATCAATGATACCTTCCGCGTAACCTTTGAAGAAAATGGAACAACACGAAGATATATTTTACAGAGAATGAACAAAACCATCTTCTTACATCCAGAAGAATTAATGGAAAATGTTACTGGTGTTACCCAGTGGCTACGCAAAAAAATCCTGGAAAAAGGCGGAAACCCTGAAAGAGAAACCTTAAATCTGGTTCCAACAAAAGAAGATAAAAACTTCTTTGTAGACCAGGCAGGAGACTACTGGAGAGCTTATATTTTCATTGAGGGCGCTGCTACTTATGACCTGGTGCAGAATAAGGAAGACTTCTATCAGAGCGCTGTTGCCTTTGGGCATTTCCAGGGATTACTGGCAGATTATCCGGCACAGACGCTCCACGAAACCATTGTAAACTTCCACAATACGGTAGACCGCTTTGCCAAATTTAAAAAGGCAGCAGCCGAAGACGTCATGGGCCGTGCCAAGGATGTCCAAAAAGAGATTCAGTTTGTCCTGGACAGAGAAGCTCTGGCACATACTCTGTGCGATATGCAGGCAGAAGGCAAACTTCCTCTTCGCGTTACTCATAATGATACAAAATTAAATAATATTATGATTGATGATGAAACCAGAAAAGCAATCTGTGTTATTGATCTGGACACCGTTATGCCTGGTCTTGCTGTCAATGATTTTGGGGATTCTATTCGTTTCGGCGCCAGCACTGCTGAGGAAGATGAAAGAGATTTATCCAAAGTTTCCTGCAGCATGGAATTGTTTGAATTATATACCAAAGGATTTATTGAAGGATGTCAGGGAAGTCTTACAGAAGCAGAATTAGAAATGCTGCCTGTTGGAGCCATGACCATGACTTATGAATGTGGAATGCGCTTCCTTACTGACTATCTGGAAGGGGATCACTACTTTAAAGTTCACAGAGACGGACATAATTTAGATCGTGCCAGAACTCAATTCACACTGGTAAAAGACATGGAAGAAAAACTGGAAACCATGAATGCCATTGTTAAAAAATATGGCTTTTCAAAATAGGAGGAATCAGCTATGGCAATTTTAGTAACAGGCGGCGCAGGTTATATTGGAAGCCACACAGTCATTGAACTTCAAAATGCAGGTTATGATGTAGTTGTACTGGATAATCTTTCCAATTCCAGCCCGAAATCCTTAGAACGCGTAGAAAAAATCACAGGAAAATCAGTTCCTTTTTACAAAGCTGATATCTTGGACAGAGATGCTTTAAACGAAATTTTTGATAAAGAATCCATTGATTCCTGTATCCATTTTGCCGGATTAAAAGCAGTTGGAGAATCTGTAGCAAAACCATGGGAATACTATGAAAACAACATTGCCGGAACTCTGACTCTGGTAGATGTTATGAGAAAACACAATGTAAAAAATATCATCTTCTCCTCCTCTGCTACGGTTTACGGAGACCCTGCTTTTGTTCCTATTACAGAAGAATGCCCCAAAGGACAGTGTACGAATCCATACGGATGGACCAAGTCCATGCTGGAACAAATTCTTACGGATATCCAGAAAGCTGACCCTGAATGGAACGTTGTTCTTTTAAGATATTTCAACCCAATCGGGGCTCACAAAAGCGGAACTATTGGCGAAAATCCTAATGGAATTCCAAACAACCTGATGCCATACATCACACAGGTTGCTGTTGGAAAATTAAAAGAATTAGGCGTATTTGGAAATGATTATGACACTCCTGACGGAACCGGTGTCAGAGATTATATTCATGTGGTAGACTAGCAAAAGGCCATGTAAAAGCTCTGAAAAAACTGGAAGATAAATCCGGATTAAATATCTACAACCTTGGAACCGGAAATGGCTACAGCGTACTGGATATTGTGAAAAACTTTGAAGCCGCTACAGGTGTAAGCGTTCCATATGTCATCAAACCACGTCGTCCCGGTGATATTGCTACCTGTTATGCCAGCGCCGAAAAAGCAGAAAAAGAATTAGGCTGGAAAGCAGAATTTGGCATCAAAGAGATGTGCGAAGACTCCTGGAGATGGCAGTCACAGAATCCAAAAGGATACGAAGAATAAACAATATTAAAAATACGTAACTAAAACAGGGATGCGATTCCGGCGAATCTACATCCCTGTTTTTTTGCTAAAATTGCATTTCTGTAATAGCTCTTTTTTAATTTATTGCAGTATTTTCATACGATTCATTAGCATCTCATACTCTTTTTCCCTGTCCTGGAACCATTCTTCTTGAATCTCAGCAATCTGGTTCCAGCCCACTTTTTCCACTGCCTCCAGGGCAGCTTCTTTCTGTGTGAGAATGCGGGGAAATTCTGTCTGACAGTTGGCGCCTTCCAAAGTTTCGTAGCTTTGAAAAGCTGATTAAAATCCATAAGAGGGTGCAAAGACACTGGTTTATTAGTCTCATTATCTATGAGAAAGCCCCAGTTTCCCCAGTGGCGGTCTGTATTTCCAATGAGATAATCCAGAAGATTCATCATATAATATCCATAGGCATCCAGTTCTAAAATATAAGACAGAGGATTCAATTCTTCATTCATTGCATAAATTTCAAACGCTTCTCTGGACACAATAGAATACTTCCGGGAGGTTATGAGATTACTCACAGATACCTTTTCTTCCTGATACACGCCCTCCTGATAAAGAACCTGACTGCACCGAAAACACTGACACACCTTACTTGCCAGAATTTCATTTTCCACTGCTGCTTTGTCTCCATCTTTCAAAAGCTGAAATCCCTGTTCCCGGCGAACCCAGGCTTTTGGAAAACACCCACGGGTAAACAAGTCTCTTGCCAGGCTTTCATTCTGAACAGACATCTGCTTCCCTCTTAATGCCACCTCCACAAAAGCATTATCCAAATGATTTTCATACAAATTAATCTGGTCAAAAGTGATGTTATCTCCCTCTTCTCTCACCCAGTAGATATCCATAAGAGATACGCATCGGTAGGCAAGGGCAATCTGTGCCCGCTCTCTGTCTGTCATAGCCTGTACTGCCCCAATGCTGTTCAGGATTTCTTTTACATACTTTCTGTCCAACGTAAGCATACGGGAGGCGCACCAGTAATAAAAATTGGTAATATTACTTACCAGGGTGTCAATGTCTTCTTCTGTATCATCCAAGAAAAGATTATATGGCATAAAATCCGGCTCATAAATCACGCACTGTCCCTGTGTATGGATTCTGGCTGTTATTTTATTTCCATGCATAATCTCATAGCTTTTTTTCACACCTGTTCACCGCCCTGTTTTAAAATACATACTGTCTCAACCGTTCAAAAGCTTCCTGTACCCTGGATAATGGCAGCGCCAGATTCATACGGATATGGCTTGGACCATGAAAGGCTCTTCCGTCCTGCCATGCCACGCCTACATCCCAGCCGGCTTTTAGAAGCTCATCCATAGTCTTCCCATGCTTCTCACACCATTTTTTACAATCCAGAAACAGCATATAGGTTCCCTGAGGCTTTGATACTTCTACCCCTTCAAAATGCTCCTGAATATAAGTACAGGCAAACTCTGCATTGCCTTTTAATACCTGGCAAAGCTCATCCACCCACTGCTGACCTTCCTCTTTGTATGCCCCAATCAAAGCGTACATGGACAACACATTCATAGCATTATAATGGCTCAGGGACGATTCCTTTTCCACCCTGTCACGCAGCCAGGAATTATAAATAATGTGATAAGAGCCTACCAATCCTGCAAGATTAAAGGTTTTGGAAGGCGCATACATGGCAGCCGTGCGGTTTCTGGCATCCTCTGAAATGGATTGGGTGGGAATATGTTTTCCCTCTAAAATTAAGTCTGACCAGATTTCATCAGAAATAACAAACACATGGTATTTCTTATAAATTTCCATGGCTTTCTCAATCTCCCAGCGTTCCCACACACGCCACAGGGGTTATGAGGAGAGCAGAACACAGCCGCATGAATATGGTTTTCTTTTATCTTCTTTTCCATATCCTCAAAATCCATGCGCCACACCTGATTTTCATCTAAAACCAGCGGAGAATGAATAATTTTGTACCCATTATTCTCCAGAGAAGAGGTGAAACCAATATAGGTAGGAGAATGCAAGAGCACCTTATCTCCTTTTGAACAGAGAACATTCAGCACGCTGATAACTCCGCCCAGAACACCATTTTCATAACCAATATGTTCCGGCAGCAAACCGGTAATTCCATTTCTTTTTTCCTGCCAGGAAATAATAGCATCTGTATATTCTTTTCTTGGATTAAAATACCCGTAAGCAGGATGCTCAATCCTGTGAATCATAGCTTCCTGAATGGTTGGAACTGCTTTAAAATTCATATCTGCCACCCACATAGGAATCACATCAAATCCCTCTTTTGGAGCATCCGGTCCAAAGCCCGGCTCCTCATACACCGCATCTACAGCAATAGCATCCCAGCCTCTCCGGTCAATGACCGATGTAAAATCGTATTTCATCCCTTTTCCTCCTCCTGTTTTCTTTTCTTTAAGCTCTTTTTCAGTTCTTCTAAACGCTCCGGATAGCTTTTATTTACCATTTCCGGGAAAGATTTCATAAGACGCCGCTCAAAAAAGCCCACTTCTTTTTGTTTTTTATGGATTTTTTCCAGCAACTCTTCCCTGATATCCGAGTTCAAAATTTTCTCTTCCAGCTGCGCAAATTCCAGCTTTGCACTCCACTCCTGATACTTCTCCTGTAACTCTTCCCGAAGCTCTGCAAGTACCCGAAGTCTGAGATTAATACCCAGGCACTCTTCACCGCCAGAGCAAAATCCGCTGCAAAATATAAGAAAAATGCAACCAGAAAACCCCATTTAAAATCCATACTAAAAGCTGCCAGCAGGGACTCAATACGCGGATTTAAATCAAAGGAAAGGAACAGGCACAGCAGTCCGAACAGAGTAGAATTCAGCAGACATACCCTTCCTTTTATATTAAAAGGACGCTTGGAATAATCCCACCATCTGGCATTAAACAGCTTCTCCATGAGCCAGCTTGTAAAATATTCCAACGTAGAAGTCATCAACATTCCGCCTAAAAAAACCACCATCACACTCTTGGGCAAAAACTTCAGAAAGCCAAGAGTTACCACAGCCCCCACTCCATAAATGGGACAAAAAGGCCCGGTCAGAAAGCCGCGGTTTATCCACTCTCCTCTTCCAAGAGAGCAATAGATACTCTCACAGCACCACCCCAGAAAGCTGTAAATAATCAACTGCAATAAAATATCAACCATACTGTCTCCTCCACAAATTCTATGACAGGCTTTCTATTTCGTCCATCCAAATGCGCACACAGGCATCACTTGGCATCCGTAAATCTCCTCTTGGGGAAACAGCCACACTGCCTACTTTCGGTCCATCCGGCAGACAGGAACGCTTAAACTGCTGGGAAAAGAATCTCCAGTAAAACTTTTTCATCCACTTTAAAATCACTTCATTTTCGTAATTTCCGGCAAAGGCCATCTTTGCCATTCTATAAATTTTAGCCGGTGCGAAGTGGAATCTCAGCATATAATACAGGAAAAAGTCATGCAGCTCATAAGGTCCTACCAAGTCCTCTGTTTTCTGCGATATTTTGCCATCTTCCGGAGGAAGCAGTTCCGGACTTACCGGTGTGTCCAGCACATCCAGAAGAATCCTACGAATCTTCTCTTCTCCACAGGTATCTGCATAATACTGAACCAGATGACGCACCAGCGTCTTTGGCACTGAACCGTTTACTCCATACATGGACATATGGTCGCCATTATAAGTAGCCCATCCAAGTGCCAGCTCAGACAAATCCCCTGTTCCGATGACCATACTGCCTTCTGGTTGGCAATGTCCATAATCACCTGGGTTCTCTCTCTTGCCTGGGCGTTTTCAAAGGTGACATCATGAGTATGAAAATCCTGTCCAATATCCTCAAAATGCTGAAGAACCGCTTTCTTAATATCAACTTCCATTAAGCAGCTCCCAGTCCTCTGGTAAGCTCACAGGCATTGGTATAGGTCCGGTCTGTGGTTCCGAAACAAGGCATGGTAACTGCGGTAATTCCCTCTCTGTCCAATCCCAGAATATCAAAAGCCCGCGCTGTTACCAGAAGCGCCAGAGTTGAATCCAGACCGCCAGAAATTCCCAGCACAGCTCCTTTACTGTGGGTATGTTCCAGACGTTTTACCAGACCCATGGCCTGGATGGTAAGAATTTCATCACATCTTCTGTTTCTTTCTGCTGTCTCCTCCGGCACAAAAGGATTAGCTGCAAATCTGCGGTTTATGCTGGTTTCTTCCTCTGGCAGATGAAAAGCAATCCTGGTATAGCCTGACACTGCTCTCCCTCCCAGGTAGAAATCCGCTGCCTTTCCCCACAAAGCTTCTGAATATCAAAGGTTCCGTAAATGGTCTGATTTTGGAACATTTCCGCCTCTGCCAGAACACTTCCGTCCTCACAAATAAGATTCTGCCCTCCAAATACCAGGTCCTGGGTGGATTCTCCATTTCCGGCTGTTGCATAGACATAGCCGCACAGCAATCTTGCAGACTGCCCCTTTATAAGGGCTCTGCGGTAATCTGACTTTCCAACGGTTTCATCACTGGCAGACAGGTTTACGATTACGGTTGCTCCTGCCATGCATGTGCACACTTGGGGGAGCAGGTGCCCATAAATCTTCACAGATTTCTGCGGCTACAGTAAGCCCTGGCAACTCTTCGCAAGTAAAGAGAAGATTGCTGCCAAACGCCACTTCCTGATCTCCTATTTTCACACTTCCTTCCACACCTCGTCCTGAAGCAAAATGCCGCGCCTCATAAAATTCACCATAATTTGGCAGATGAATCTTGGGAACAATCCCCAGAATATTTCCCCGGTTTAACACTGCGGCAGTATTATAAAGCTTACCGTCAAATACCAGGGGAAGGCCTATAAAAATCAGTCCTTCCACATCTTTTAATGCTGCTGCCGCTTTAAGAAGCTGCTCTTTTGCAGATGTAAGAAGCCTCTCCTGCCAGAACAAATCCCCACAGGTATAGCCTGTAATACTAAGCTCAGGAAATACCAGAATTCTGGCTCCTGCCTGACTCATTTCCTTTGCTTTTTCAATGATTTCTCTGGTATTACTCACGCAATCCGCAACCTGGATTCTGGGTGTTGCTGCCGCTGCTTTGATGAATCCATCCTTCATATTTCACCACACCTTTCCGCCTTTTCTAAGCCCTTCAAACACTTTATCTTCTTCTGCATTCGTGCAGAATTCTCTTCAAATCCCCTACTGAGAACTTATAATTTTTATTACAGAAATGACAGTTCATTTCAATTTCTTTTCCTTCATCAATCATCTCCTGGATTTCTTTGCGTCCAATGCTGATTAATGCCTTTTCTACACGCTCCTTGCTGCAGTTACAGTGAAATTGTGTGGGAACCCTGTCATTGATTTCAATGTCAAAACCTTCCAGCAAAGTCTCCAGAATCCCTTCCGGCGTTTTTCCTTCTTCCAGCATTCCAGTTACAGAGGTTACACGTTTCAGATTCTCCTCCAGACGATTAATTACCTCTTCTTCTGTAAAAGGCATGAGCTGTAAAATAAAGCCTCCAGCCTGCTTCACCGTGTTGTCCTTTTCCATGAGAACTCCTAAACCTACGGAAGACGGAACCTGCTCACTGGTAGCAAAATAATAGGTTAAATCCTCTGCAATCTCACTGGTTCTCAGTTCTGTCTGTCCCAGGTATGGCTCCTTTAATCCCATATCTTTAATGACATTCATAAAGCCAATCCCAACAGCTCCTGCCACATCTAATTTGCCTTTTTCGTTGGCGTGAATCACAACGTTTGGATTTCCAACATATCCCTTTACATTTCCCTTTGCATCTGCTGTTACGGTCATACCGTTTAAGGGACCACTGGCATGAATCTGCAAAGTCAGAAGGTCCTTGTCACCTTTCATCATAATCCCCATCATAGAGCCTGCAGTCAGCAGACGTCCCAGGGCTGCAGTTGCCACAGGCTGGTATTATGCGCTGCTCTTGCGTATTCTACCAGTTCCCTTGTGGTTGCTGCAAACGCACGAATCTGGCTGTTTGCCGCTGTTGCCCGAACAATATAATCTCCCATATCAAATCTCCTTTTTGTCCTTATTTTCTAATTGTTTTCCTTTTTCCCTGGCAATGAAATACACACGTTCACTGCCGGGCTTTGGCGCTTCATGGGTAAAAGCATCATAAACTGCTACAAACTCCATTCCTGCCTGTTCCAGCATTTCCTTTACATTTTCTATTTCATAAGCCCTCTGATAGTGAGTCTCCTCATACTTTCTGTATAGGGTTTCTCCCTGTATGGTTTCCGGAATAAAAAGCGCTAAATCATACTCATTTATCTTCTCATCCGGGTCATAATAATTATCCCAGATAAAGCTGGCATCTTCCCTGTTTTCCGCTATGGTCTGCTCTCCCAGAACCTCTCTGTATTTATACGCAGTATTCAAATCAAAGATAAACACACCGCCCGGATCCAGATAATTATTCACCAGCCGAAACACCTGGAGCAGTTCCTCTTCTTCCAGGATATAATTCATACTGTCGCAAAGAGATACCACAGCCTTTACCGTCCCGTAAAGCTCAAATTCCCGCATATCCTGAAACAGGTACAGAATATCCTGTCCCTCAGCCTGCCTTTTTTCCATGGCGATTTCCAACATATCCGGCGCATTATCCACGCCAATCATATCATATCCCCTGTTTGCCAGAAGTCTGGTCATATTTCCGGTTCCGCATCCCAGTTCCAGCACCAGTCCCTCTGTAACTCCATATTCCTGTAACAGTCCGGTGAGATATCCGCACCACTCTTCATAAGGAATATTGTCCATAAACAAATCATACACTCTGGCAAAGTTCTCATAAGAACTCATATCAGCACATCCTTTCTTTACGGATTAATACTATCATGAAAGCCCCTGGCTTGCAATCAAAAAAGAGGCCGCCGTATCTTATAGCACATACCGACAGCCTCTTTCTTAATATTTATTTTTATTTTGCGTCCTTAAAAGGCGCATTGTAAATAGCCAGGGCAATTAATAAGGTTCCTGTTCCAAGTACCATCATTCCAAGCCCCTTCAGCTCGCCTGTCATCTTCCAGCCTGCAATGACCAGAAACAGTGACAATACAAACAAAATGATTAAGAGCGCCACACGCAAAGCAGCATGTTCTTTCCAGAATTTCATTCTCTTCACCTTATCCTTTCAGTCCACCTACGGTCATACCCTGTGTTAATTGCTTCTGTACACAAATATACAAAATCAGAGTAGGAAGCATTACCAGCACAAGACCTGCGTACATGGTACCATACTGAGCAGCAGACTGCTGCGCCTGCATCAGATTCAGCAGACCAACCGGCAGGGTTCTCGTTCCCTTTGCCGAATTCATCAATGTCATGGAAATAATATATTCATTCCAGAAAGAGAGGAAGTTAAACAAAATAATGGTGATAATGGAAGGCTTTGCCATAGGGAAAATAATCTTCACCATGGTAGTCATATAGCCTGCTCCATCAATATAAGCAGCCTCCTCATAATCATGAGCCAGAGTTGCAAAATACCCACTCAGCAGATAAATAGTAAAGGGCAGTGCTGTAGCAGCATATACAATCGCCAGAACAACCAGGTTATTCAGCAAAAAGGTTCTGCCAAGCAGTGATTTAAACCAGTTATCTCCATCACGAAGCATTAAGAAAATCGGCACTACAATGTAGTTTACATTGATAAACAATCCAGCCATAAATGCCACGTTTAAGAATTTTCTGCCTCTGAATTTCATACGCGCCAGGCAATAAGCAGCCGGCAGCGCAACCACCAGAAGAATAATCAATGCCAAAGCTGTTACAAATACAGAGTTCAGCATGTACTCACCCATCTTAGCGCCGCTCCAGCGTCCACAAAGTTCTGCCAGTAAACACCTTTTGGCAATGCCCATGGATTTCCATAAAACTCGCTGTTCTGTTTAATAGAAGCCATAAACACCCAGGCAACGGGTACGATAATAACCACTGCAAGCAGAGCCAGCACAAAATATATAAAGACCTTATACAGCTTCTGACCTAAGGAAGCAGTATGAGTTGCATTTCCTTGATTCATCATTTGCTCTCCTTTCTAGAATTCCAATGGTTCACGTTCTGTTGCCTTATTTACCAGTGCAGACAGCGCAAAGGAAAAGACAAAGATTACTACTCCGATAGCCATACTATAACCATATAATCCGGCATCTTTCTGTCCATACATATAACTCAGCGCAACTTCTGAGGCGCCATTTGGACCGCCGGAGGTCATAGCCTTTACAAACAGGAATGCCATATTAATGGTAGAAATAATAAAGAATGTCAGTGTAGTACGGATATTAGTCCAGATAAGCGGCAGGGTAATCTGGAAAAACTGAGTAAGACGTCCTGCACCATCCAGGCTGGCGCTTTCGTATAAACTCATAGGTACGCTAGCCATAGACGCCATATACATAACCATGTAGTATCCAATCGCCTGCCATACCATGGCAATGATAATGCTGATCATAACCAGCTTCTCGCCCTTCCACAAGATAGGATCTGTCATATCCTTGAAAAATCCGATAATGCTGTTTAACATTCCATTCTCCGGTTTATAAATCGCGGAGAAAATACCGGAAATAACAACAATGGAAAGAATGTTAGGAATATAAAAGATAACCCGGAAGAAATTCTGACCTTTGATTTTTTCTCTTGTGAGGATTGCCGCAAAAACTAAAGCAAAACCAAAAGTTACAATCGTTACCACAATAATCAGCAGAATTGTATTCTGCATGGAACGGATAAAATTAGTATCCGCAAACAGTTGTTTAAAGTTATCCAGACCTACAAAAGTTTCTGTAGGAGAATAGGCACCTCTTTCAAATAATGACATACGAAAAACATTTATCGTAGGTACAATCATAAAGATGAAAAAGAGAATTACTGCCGGAGCAACGCATAAGAATAAGAAAACGCTGCGGTCTTTATTTTTTCTCATAAAATCACAATTCCTTTCTCTTCTTGCAACAAAGAAGGGGCAGCAGACATCTGCTGCCCCAAAAGCAGTCTACTTATCAGTAACTGTTCAGGTGAATTATTTCAGATTCTCTCTCATCTGGTCACTTGCTTCTTTTACACCTTTAATCCAGTCATCTTCTGTAATAGAACCTTCAACTAAAGAGTTTACAGGATCAAAGAAATTCTTACGGACATCAAGGCCTGCAACTGCTTCAAATGGTGCAAAGTTACCCATAGCAGCTTTTGCTCCATTATCATAGATAGAGTAGAACATTACGTTATCGCCTTCCAGTTTGTCTGCAATATTCAGTACAGGCTGGATAGCGCCAGCTTCTGCAAAGATTTCACATGCTTTGTCACTGTACAGGAAGGAAATAAACTGTTTTGCTTCATCCTGGTTTTCTGCGCCAGATGGAATCCAGCACTGTTCAAACCATGTGTAGCTGTACTGGTCTCCGCCATCTTTTACTGCTGGAAGAGCTGTCATACCCCATTTAAAGCCTTCTGCTCTTGGAGCCTCTTTCATCTCTCCTACAATCCATGTACCGTTTGGCATAAAGAGCGCTTTGTTGTCCAGAACCAATTGCTGATTCTGAGTAAAGTCCTGATCATTTGCCTGTGCAGGTGTAATTGGGTTTGTATACTCAGCAAGTTTTGTTACAATATCAAAACATGTTTTAGCTTCTTCTGTATCCCAGATTCCTTCTTCATAATGAGTAGCTTTATCAAAGAATTCCGGGCCGCCTGCAGAATACATTAATGCATAGAAGAATGCATCAAAGTAACCTGTTGTAGGATATGTAAATAAGGAAATGCCTTCTGCTTTTGCCTTATCACCAAGTTCCCACATTTCATCCCATGTTGTTGGAACTGTCCAGCCTTTTTCTTCAAACAGGCCTGCATTGTAAAACAGTCCACATGGAGAATAGAACATTGGAGCCAGATAAGTTTTACCATCGCCATATGGATTTGTTAAAGAAGTATCGGTAAATCCACCTGCAATTTTTTCAGAAACCTTTACATCTTCACCTGGCACTGTCATATCCAGTACATCTGTGATATCTGAAATCAGGTTGTCCTTAATAAACTGTTCTGTAAGAGCTGCCTCACGTCCTGTTGCCAGATGAACAACATCCGGATATTCGCCACCCTGCATAGAAGGACCGATTACATCCTCCAGGTTTTTGTCTGTTGTTACTTCTACATTAATTCCTGTTTCTTCTGTAAATGCCTCTGCTACCTTTGTCCACATTTCAGAGCCATATGCGGTTTCAATAGCTGCTACAGAAATTGTTTTTCCTTCGGAATCCTTTCCCTTATCAGCGCTTCCTTCTGTCTTGGCATCACCTTTGTCTTCTGTTTCTGCCTTCTGTCCGCATCCGGCCATGCTGCCTAACAGCATTGTTCCTGCAAGCATCACTGCAAGTAACTTCTTCAGTTTCATAAATAATACCCTCCTTTAAGCGGTTTTGGTTTTCCATGTTGTACGAATGCACAACACTCTTAATAATTTCAGTATACATTTTTTCTCAAATTCTTCTAGTCGATTCTTGTGCTTTATTTTATATATCTTGCTGTTTTTATGTATTTTAACTGTTTTTTCCATGTATTCGCAAATATCCTGTGATTTTTATACAGAATCCTGCATGCTTCCCCTTTCAAAATCTCATAAAACTTCTTCCGATTGTCATAAAAAAGAACTTTCCGTCCAGTTTCCTTTTTATATTCCCTTCTTTTCTTATTTATGTTATAGTAAGGAGGTGCCAAAATATGACATAGAACAACAATTTATATAAAATATATTCCAAAGGAGATTTTATCATGAGCTGTAACCGCTATACACTGATTCAGGAAAAAGACCGTATTATTCACAGTGATGCCCGCCTGCTTTATTTAAGCACTGCAAAATACGGAGGGGACTGGCACAGTCTTCCTCACACCCATGACTTCACTGAACTTTTTTTTGTCATTGGGGGGAGCGGACAGTTTTCCATTGAAAATGAACTTTATCCTGTGCATGTGGGAGATTTATTCGTCATTAATCCCAATGTGGAACATACGGAGACCAGCCTGAACGCCCAGCCTCTGGAATATATTGTTCTGGGTGTGGAAAATCTGCAGCTTTCCCTTCAAAATGAAGATGATGATCGTTTTTGTGTGGTTCACTTCCAGAATCATATGGAAGATATCCTCTTTTATCTTCATACCATGCAAAGAGAAATCGAAGCCAAACCAGTGGGTTATGAAATGGTTTGTCAGGATTTTCTGGATATCCTGGTGATTCAGCTTATGAGACAGACAAAATTTTCTGCTGCCCTGGTTCCTTTAAACCGGCGTTCCAGTCATATCTGCGCTCTGGTCCGCCGCTATATTGACAACCATTATAAGGAAGAAATCACCTTAGAACACCTTGCTCAGATTGCCCACGTCAGCAAATATCATGTGGTTCACATTTTCAGCAAAGAATACGGAATTTCCCCCATCAGCTATCTGGCCATGCGAAGAATTGAAGAAAGCCGGCAGCTTCTTATTACTACCGACTTCTCTCTTTCTTATATTGCACACACTCTGGCTTTTCTTCCAGCAGTTACTTCTCTCAGGCATTTCGCAAGCTGGAGGGCGTATCTCCCACAGAATACCGCCGCACTCACAAACAGCAGCGGACAGAGCAGCGCTAAAAATCTCCTGTGCGCTGACTCTTGTCTTCACTGATTTTTTATTATATACTGAACCCCAGTATAATGAATAAGGAGGCTTTACTTATGAAGTTTTTATATCCAGCGGTTTTCCGCAAAACAGAATCCGGCAAATTTAAGGCGCATTTTCCTGATTTAGAATGTTGTTACGCAGAAGGCGATACCTTAGACGAAGCCATTGACAATGCCAACGAAGCAGCCTATAACTGGCTGAGTTTGGAGCTGTCCGAAGAGGACTGTGAACTGCCCTCTGTAAGTGATGAAGGAGATATGGACTTACAGGAAGGGGATATTGTACGGACTATCTGCGTCAATGTGCGGTTTTATGAAGGATGGGATGAATAAACATCCCTACTCCTTCACGATTTTCTCACACCCAAGCTGTGACACCAGATAATATCCACCATAGATAATTCCAATAAGCACCACCGTAAGCAAAAGCGCTGGTCCGACACCCTTGGTATCATAAATAGACAGCAGATTCATACACACCTGAATGCCAAAAATAGAATGAATCACTGCCAGAATCACCGGCAGAAGGAACACGGTTCCGTTCTGTTTCCGAAGTCCCCTGCAGATTTCCTTTTGATTACACCCCAGCTTCTGGAGAATCTGATACTTTCCTTTGCTGTCTGCCGCATCTGATAAAATCTTCAAAGACAGGACTGCCGCCCCGGAAATCAGGAAACAGATTCCCAGATATAATCCAAGGAAAATATACATGGCGCTGCTGCCTATGGTATCGTCATGAACAGATGACTGTGTCGTAAAATATACAGGAAATCCATTCTCAGATTTTCCATTCATACGCTCATAAAATTTCTCATCCACCTCTTCCCTGAGGCCTTGGTATCCTTTGTATAATCAGCAATAAAATAGTTCTTTCCCTGTTCCTCTTCTGTAAATTTTACAGAATCCGGAACCACAAGAAAGCCTTGATTCTGCGGGGAATAATTCATCATCAGGAATCCATCCTGACAGGTTGTTTCCTTTGGATAATAGGTCTGTCCCTTTATAGTAAGCTCTGGATTTTCTTTTAACCCTTTATTAAAAATCCCCGCTGCGCCTTCCATATCTGCCACCATAAGATACTGATTTTCTTCCAGTTTACAGGCAGGCAGATGATACTTTTGGGCTGCCTGATTGTATGCGCTGGCAGAAATGATTTCCAGTTTCTGATTCAGATATTCCTCCCCTAATTTCCAGCTTTCTACCGCATCTCCTACAAGATCCCCCTGGGTTACCTCCTGGGTCTGATAGGTTGTAAGGGTTAATACATCCTGAAAATCTTTCTGAGAAATCTTCTTTTCTTTCATTACTTCTTCTATGGTTTTCCCGTCTTCCAAATCTTTTACCATGGAAATATCCACAGGCGCCAGCTTTTCCGCTTCTGCTTCTTTGAAATCTTTTCTGGCAAAGGCAGAGAATAAAATACAAATGGTCATGAATATAAGCAGGCAAATAACACTACAGGAAACCACCGTAGAATTTAGCTTATTGGAAATCTCCCCAAATACAAAAGAATTGATTTTCTTATAATAAACCTTTGGCATTTTTCCAAGAATCCACATGAAAAATCCGGCAAAAGACCAGAACACAAGAAGGGTTCCAACAATACCAAGGATGACCTGAGTCAGAACCTGATATTCAGACGCCAAATTCTTTGACCCTGCGGTTACATTATAATAAGCATATCCCAGAATTCCACATGCCAGAAGGAAAATCACCACAGAAACCACAGGATTTTTCAGCAGATTTCTTTCCTTTTTCTTCCCCGCTGTCATGAAATCAATAAGCCTGGTGCGTCCAATAGCTATGGTATTGAAAATCATCACTACTGCATAAATAATTAAAAAGTAAACAATAGATTTCACCACTGCTTTTCCTGAAATCACAAAAACAAATCTGGACACATCTGCCTGAAATAAATAGGAAACTACCAGAGACATAAGCTGGGAAAGTCCCATTCCAATCACCAGCTGCTGCCAGAGAAATTACTCCCATCCAGATGGTTTCCATCCACAAAATCCCCGCAATCTTCACCCTGCTCATGCCAAGAGTCAGATACACCCCGAACTCCATTTTCCGCTTTTTCAGCATAAACCGGCTGGCATAAACAATCAAATATCCCAGGATAAAGGAGACAAAAATACTCACCCCATCCATAACGCCATTCATCATATCCACAATGGCCGCTTTGGTCTTTGTAACCTCCATCATGCAGTCTGGGTCTCAATGGCATTAAAAATATAAAACACCGCAATTCCCAGAATCATGGTAAAAAAGTAAATAGAATAATCCCGGATACTTTTCTTAAAATTCTTCACAGAAAGTCTAAATAACATGATTCAAATCACCTCCCAGCAGGGAAACCACATGAATAATTTCTTCAAAAAATTCCTTTCTCTCCTCTCTGCCTCTGCGTAGCTCATGAAATAGTTTTCCATCTTTCATAAACAACACACGCCCTGCATAACTGGCGGAGAAAGCGTCATGGGTTACCATTAAAATGGTAGCATCTAAATCCTGATTCATATATTGAAGGCTTCCAAGAAGCATTCCTGCACTGTGAGAGTCAAGGGCTCCGGTTGGTTCATCTGCCAGGATAAAACAAGGGTCTGTCACCATGGCTCTTGCACAGGCAACTCTCTGTTTCTGTCCTCCTGACATCTCGTAAGGATATTTTTTCAGCACCTCTGTGATATCCAGTTTCTGAGCTGCCTCCTTTACTTTCTTTCGTATGATTTCCGTTTTTTCATTCTGAATCTGCAGCGCCAGGGCAATATTATCAAAAGCATTTAAGGTATCCAGAAGATGAAAATCCTGGAAAATAAAGCCTAATTTTTCTCTTCTGAATTTCATCAAAGCATTTCCTTTTAACTTTGTAATATCCCTTCCTTCCACCAGAATATGGCCACTTGTTACCCGGTCAATGGTGGAAATACAGTTTAAAAGAGTGGTTTTTCCGGAACCGCTGGCTCCCATAATGCAGTAAATTCTCCTTTTTCCACTATAAAACTAAGGTCATTAACCGCCTTGGTAAGACTTGATTTATTGCCATAAAATTTCATAAGATTTTGAACTTCTAATAGTTTCTCCATATCTGCTTCCTCTCTTTCCTTGTTTCTGCCCTCATTATAATAGAGAAACCATTCCCTATCCATTTCTTTGCATAAAATAACCTTACATTGCTGTAAGGTTAAAAATTCACATGCCCGCCCTTTTCAAAAGAGAGAACCACTTCCGTATATTCCCCTTCCTCTGAGAATACTTCTATTTTATGTCCCAGCCTTTCTGCCAGTTCTTTGCACAGATACAGGCCAATTCCGGTAGATGCCTGACCTGTTCTTCCATTTTTTCCGGTAAAAGATTTTTCAAATACCCTGGGCAAATCCTCTGTGGGAATTCCTATTCCATTATCACGAATATGAAGCCTGACAGGCCCATCTCCCACTTCGCTCCACAGGCGGATACAGGGGTTTTCTCCTTTTCGATATTTCACAGCATTGCTAAAAATCTGTCCCACCAGAAAGCCCAGCCATTTCTCATCCGTAAGCACGCAAAGGTCTTCTGTCTCCTGGAAAATCCTCACATGATTTCCAATCAGACTGTCCTTATTCTCTCCGATTACCCGGTCTGTAATCCTTCTAAGGGAATACTCCTGAATCACATAATCCTTCTCCGGCACCTGGCTCCTCAGATAGTACAATACCTGTTCCACATAGCTTTCTGTTCTGGCAAGCTGCTCCTTTAGGGTTCTGGCAGAGCCCCCGCGGTAATCTTTCAAAAGCAGGCGCATACTGGCAATAGGCAGCTTAATTTCATGCACCCAGGTCTCAATATACTGCTTAAATTCATTATTCTTCCGTATCTGCCGATAGATTTCATCATTCATGGATTTTTCCATTTGCACCATAGTGTCATAGAACAATTCTCCTTCTAAAAACTCCGGGCGCTTCAACATTTCCAGCAAAAAATATTTCTCTTCCAGTGTATTTAGCCTCTCTTCCATGTCTCTGTAAAAAGTCTTTTTTCTGGAAAAATCATAAAATAATATGCCAAACACAGCAATTCCCTGAACCACAAAAACAAAAATCTGCACCGGCAGCTTTGCATGAAACATCCACAAAATACTCTCTACAATTCCTGCCTGTAAAGCCCAGATAATCAGGAACATTCCATGGTCTTTCACATAGTTTTTCACATTCATACTAAAAGATATCCCTGCCTTCTTCTGGTCTCAATCACACCGGAAAGTCCTACTTCCTCCAGACGTTTTCTGAGACGGTTGATATTCACTGTAAGTGTGTTATCATCCACAAAATCATTGCAGTCCCAGAGATAATCCATCAGTTCATCCCTGGAAACAATCTTCCCCTTGTTCTTCATCAGGTAATATAAAATGGAAATCTCATTCTTGGAAAGCACTACTTCCTGCCCATCATACTTCATGGTACTTCGCAGCAAGTCCACCTGCATTCCTCTGTATTCTACCTCTGTTTTCTGATTTTCCGGTGTCATTCTGCGAAAAATCGCCTCTATTTTCAACAATAACAAAGTAGGATTATAGGGCTTGGTAATATAATCATCTGCCCCATAACTCATAGCCAGAATTTCGTCCATTTCTTCTGCCTTGCTGGTAAGCATCATCACAGGAACCTGGGATTTTTTCCTCAGATTTCTCAAAATTGCCTGTCCATTGGTTCCTGGCAGAATAATATCCAAAAGCACTAAATCTGCCTGGGATTCCAGAATTTCCCTGTCTGCTTCCATAAAATCCTGAATCAGGCAGGGCGTATAACCATTCTCCTGCAACAGACCTGCCAGAGCAGTTCTGAGACTCCTATCATCTTCTACTACAGCAATCTTCTTCATAACGTATTCCCTCTTCTCTCTCCAGTACAGCGTTGTGCAAATAACCGTCCGATTCTGTTGCTATTATAACAGTCCCCGCCTGTTTCCCGCAAGTATGACAGCACGCTTATTGTTTTATAACCCAAAAACAGCTTTCCCGGAGAGCTGCATCACTTTCCGAAAAAGCTGTTTTCTTATTCTTTATACAAATTGATTTCTGGCGGCATCATATTCATAATCAATACCCGCCAGTTTTGCTGTAATTTCTTCTATGCTGCACTGTTTATCTTCACACAGCGCAGACAGGGAAGAATAAAAATCTCTTAGCTGGGTGTTTACATAACTTAATAACATTACCGGATCTTTTGGCATTACAAGGTCTCCTTTGGAATTACAGAACCTCCTCCACAACCTCTGTATGTGCAGTCAGTTCGCCATTTTCTACATCTATGACAATCCGGTCATTGGCTCTTATATTGCCCGCCAGAATCAGTTTGGCAGTTAATGTCTCCACGTATTTCTGAACATACCGTTTCAGCGGACGGGCGCCATAAACCGGGTCATAACCGCCTTCTATAATATAATCCTTGGCTGCTTTTGTCAATGTCAAAGATAATTCCTGGTTTTTTAATCTCCGGTTCAAATCCTCCAGAAGCAAGTCTACAATACCACCAATATTATCCTTAGTAAGAGGCTTAAACATAATAATTTCATCCAGCCTGTTCAGGAATTCCGGACGGAAATGTCCTCTCAAATCCCTGTCTACCAGGTCTCTTGCTTCCTGTTTAATCTCACCGTTTTCCTCAATACCATCCAGCAGATAAGTAGAGCCAATGTTAGAAGTCATAATAAGAATGGTATTCTTAAAGTCCACAGTCCGCCCCTGAGAGTCTGTAATACGTCCGTCATCCAGAACCTGCAGAAGCACATTGAATACATCCGGGTGCGCCTTCTCAATCTCATCAAAAAGGACAACCGAATAAGGTTCCTGCGCACTGCCTCTGTAAGCTGACCGCCTTCCTCATAGCCTACATATCCCGGAGGCGCTCCAATAAGTCTGGACACAGAATATTTCTCCATGTATTCACTCATATCAATACGCACCATATTCTGTTCATCATCAAACAAAGTGGCAGCCAGTGTCTTAGCCAACTCCGTTTTACCAACACCGGTTGGTCCCAGGAATAAGAAAGAACCAATAGGTTTGGTTGGGTCTTTAATTCCTGCTTTGGAGCGGATAATGGCATCTGTAACTTTGGTTACACCTTCATCCTGTCCAATGACACGTTTGTGCAATTCTGTTTCCAGATTCAGGATTTTGCTTCGCTCTCCTTCCGTAAGCTTTGCCACCGGAATGCCAGTCCAGCGAGAAATAATTCTGGCAATTTCTTCATCTGTAACGCTCTCGTGAACCAGGGATAAATCCTGATTTTTTACTTTTTCTTCCTCTGCAGCCAACTGTTTCTGCAGCATAGGAAGCTCTCCATACTGAAGCTTTGCAGCCTCATTTAAGTCATATTCTCTCTGTGCTTTCTGGATACGGTTATTCATATCCTCAATCTGTTCCCTTAACTTCTGGAGACGTTCCACAGAGTTTTTTTCATTATCCCACTGGGCTTTCTGTGCATTAAATTCATCCCGAAGCTCTGCCATTTCCTTCTGCAAATCCACCAGACGTTCCTGGCTCAGACGATCATTTTCCTTCTTTAATGCAGCTTCTTCAATCTCCATTTGCATGATTTTTCTTCGCATTTCATCCAGTTCTGTTGGCATGGAATCCAGCTCTGTCTTAATCAACGCGCAGGCTTCATCCACCAAATCAATGGCCTTATCCGGCAAAAAACGGTCTGAAATATAACGGTCTGATAAGGTTGCTGCCGCTACTAAAGCTCCGTCTGTAATCTTCACGCCATGGAACACTTCATAGCGCTCCTTCAGTCCACGAAGAATGGAAATCGTATCTTCCACCGTAGGCTCATCCACCATAACCGGCTGGAATCTACGCTCAAGAGCAGCATCTTTTTCGATATATTTGCGGTATTCATCCAGAGTAGTTGCACCGATACAATGCAGCTCACCTCTTGCCAGCATAGGCTTTAACATATTTCCTGCATCCATAGCGCCATCTGTCTTGCCAGCGCCTACAATCAAATGCAGTTCATCAATAAAGAGTATAATCTGACCTTCACTTTTACGCACTTCTTCCAGAACCGCTTTCAGCCTTTCCTCAAACTCTCCTCTGTACTTGGCACCAGCCACTAATGCGCCCATATCCAGGGCAAAAATCTTCTTATCTTTCAGTCCTTCCGGCACATCGCCCCGGACAATACGCTGTGCAAGACCCTCTACAGCCGCAGTTTTACCAACACCTGGCTCACCAATGAGAACCGGATTGTTCTTAGTCTTTCTGGATAAAATCCGAATGACATTACGAATCTCTGCATCCCTGCCAATAACCGGATCTAACTTCTGTTCTCTTGCTTTTTCCACCAAATCCTGACCATATTTATTCAAGGTATCATAGGTCACTTCTGGATTGTCTGTAGTCACTCTCTGATTACCTCTTACTGTGCTAAGTGCCTGAAGAAAACGCTCTTTTGTAATGCCATATTCCTGCCAGATTTTCTTCATAGACGGGCTTGGATTTGCCAGAAGCGCCAGGAATAAATGTTCCACAGAAACGTATTCATCTCCCATGGCTCTTGCCTCATCCTCTGCACTTACCAGCGCTTTGTTTAAATATTGTCCAATATATGGCTGTCCTCCCGACACCTTGGTTCTGGCGTTCAATGCCTGCTCCACATTGCCCATGAAATGTTCTTTTTGGATTTCCATTTTCTCAATGAGCTTCAAAATCAGGCTGTCTTCCTGTTTTAACAGATTATAAAGCAAGTGTTCCTGCTCCACTTCCTGATTTCCAAACTCATATGCTGTTTTTTCCAAATCCTGGACGGCCTGCAGTGACTTCTGAGTAAATTTACTGATGTTCATAGTATCCCTCCATTTTGGTTATTCAAATCCCGAAAATCTCTCCGGGTGTGCTTTTTTCTTGTTCTAGTGCAAATATAACACTTATTATTAGCAATGTCAATAGGTGAGTGCTAATTTATTTGTTATTTTTTCAGACTTAAAAAGGCGCAAGCCACATATCTATGACTCACGCCTTTTGCCTTCTGCTATTTTAAACATAGCTAGGCTGAATTCTGTATCTCCCTGTTTCAGCCTACTCTTTTGTGATTCAAATAGGTGGGATTGCATGTTTTTCTCAGATAAGCCTACTTTTTTCTGTTCGAAATAGGCTAAATTCCAGGATTTTCTCTTTTCAACCTATTTTTTCTCACGAAATATAGATTGTATTCACAGAATCTTTCTTTTCAACCTATTTGGTTTTCAAATAAGTAGGTCTGATTTCATAATTTCTTAAAAACTACCTATTCGTGCCCCAAAAATGTAGGCTAAAAATCACAAAACAATAGTTTCAACCGAAAAACACAATCCCTTTCCGCATCTGCAGTTCTACTTTTTTCTAAATTTTTCAGACTTCTGCAAAAGGTATTGTACCTGTTAATAAATTTGCTTTCCATATTTCCTAATATCCTCCAATAAAAACTCATTACGAATGTTATCGTAGTCAAAAATATCTATTTTCCGAAGTGTATCAATTTCTTCCAGCTCCTCCTCCAGTTTCCACATATTGTCGCATCCATAGACAACAAAATCGATATCACTTTCCGGCGTTGCCGTACCTGTTGCAAAAGAACCAAACAAATACAATTTTTTCACCCCGTTTTTCTTACATATTTCTGTAACTCTGGCAATTAATTCTGGAATAGGCATAACATTCATGGACTCCTCCCCCCTTCATCTTACAACTGGTCCATCTTCTCTTCATCCAGCACAAATACCTGCACTTTTACCCAATTATCTTCCAGATACTCCGGCTCCAGCATAGAAACTGCGGCACATTTACTTTTTCCATCCCGTATCTCAAGTTCATCAAAAGAAAAGTGCAGACTTTCTCCTTCTTCCAGAATGGACGCATCCGGTGAAATACGAAGAGTCACAGCAAAAGAGGAAATTCCATTGGGGTGACTCATCATGGTTTGTTTGTGAATCATGGCTTTCTCCATTACTTCTTCCTCAAATGGATAATCGCCGGTAATCTCTGCCAGATTTTCAAATGTTGTAATCCCTGTATAATGATATGCGCTGTCCTGGCTCACATCATATAATACCAAATTTCTCATGTACACCACCTCATCCTTTTGTCATTTATTACTACCATTTTATCTTGAAATCCGGGAAAGTGCAACGGAAAGTATTGCTCCCTACAGCAGCAAATCCCGCTTTTTAAATCTCATGATTCCCACAGCCAGAAACACTGCTGCCCCTGCCAAAAGTACGCCCAATCCCATAAAACTGTGGGACTCATATTTCACCAAACCTTCCGGCATAAACAAGGTTAAAGGAGTCACGTATTTTAAAAATTCCACTTTTTCATCCACCTGAGACAGCATTTGCGCTAGAAAAAACAGCAGTCCTAAACCTGCCCCAAATCCAACCGAAAATTTCAGTTCATCAAAAAAACATGCAAACATAAAACACAAACATGCCAAAAAGAACTCCAGCAAAAACAGCCCGGCATTTAAAAGAAGAAACTTTGAAACCTCTAATTCTCCCTGAAACATTACCTCACTAACACAGAAAATAAAGCCTGTTGCATATAAAAGTAAGATAAGTAATCCAATAAGCAAAACCATAAACTGGGTCACAATAATCTGGGTGCGGCTATAGTGTGTATTTAACAAATATGCCATAGAACCTTTATCCATATATTTTGCAACTAATTTATAGCACATGATGAGAATATAGATAAACGGTATCAGAACCAGAATGAAGCCATACAAATAGTTATTGAGAAAATCTAACAAGGTTATTCCCGGATTTTCCATTCCAAAAACCGCAAAAAACTGTGGCATACTTTCTGCCAGCGCATTGATTCCTGCGCCTAATTCCGGGTCAAACATAGCTGTAATAATCCCTGCATAAAGGGTGATAATTCCTAAGAACAGCAGTATTATTTTACCACTGGATTTCAGTTCTGTTTTTAATAACGGAATGCTCATTTTTTATCTCCTCCATAGTATTTCATAAATACTTCTTCCAGGGTCTGGTATCGTACATTCAAATCCTTTATCTGGTATTTGCATAGCTCAGAAAGTAAATGATTGACATTCTCCTTTGACAGCAAATACACAGTATTTTCCTTCCTCTCCCCTGGATATTGTTTTTGAAATTCCATGGCATCCTTTACATTGGAAAATGTAATTTCATAATGTTTGCTCATTTCACTTCTCATATTATTGATATCCTCATCTGCCACCATACGGCCATCTTTTATCATAATAATCCGCTCACAGGTGTTTTCAATTTCCTCAAACATATGGGATGACATTAAAATAGTTTTCCCTTTCTCTTTTTCCTCTTTTATGAGTTCCACAAACTCATTTTGCATCAGAGGGTCTAGCCCTGTAGTAGGTTCATCCAAAATCAAAATCGGTGCATCCTGCATAAATGCAATGATTAACCCAACTTTTTGTTTCATGCCCTTGGACATTTTCTTAATTTTAACCCTTGTGTCTATTTGAAAAACATCCATCAATTCTCTGGCGTAATCCATGTCTTTTATCTTCTTCATATCAGCATAAACTGGATAAATTCCTGTCCGGTCATGTTATCCATAAATGCAATTTCCCCTGGCAGGTAACCGACTTTTTCCTGGACAGAAGATGCGTCTGCAAAACAATCCATTCCTAATATTTTTGCAGACCCCCGCTGGGGTTTCAAAAATCCCATGAGATGCCGAATCGTTGTGGTTTTCCCCGCTCCATTGGAACCCAGAAATCCCACAATTTCCCCTTGTTTCAGAGAAAAAGACAAATCAAAGATTCCCCGGCTATTACCAAAGTCCTTCGTTAAATTGGTTATTTCTATGATGCGCCTCATATCTCCTCCTTATAACATGCCTTTTTCATCAATGTTTCCCATGTCTTAAAGTCAGCTAAAAAATCCTCTAAAATAATCGGAGTGTTCATCCTTTTCTTTTCATTTATATACCCTTCTGACATCCATAACATCATTTGATATATTTGTTTCGGGTTTACATCTTTCTTAAATTTTGCAGTATCTATATTTCTAAAGTAAATATCAAAGGAATTATATAAAGCATCATTCATGTAGGATGCCCATTGCTTACTTAGTCCACTACTTTTGTCCGAAACAGCATTAATAGAAAAATCTGTTATAAAAGGATATTCTGCAATAATCTTTAGCTTCTGTTCTGTCGCAAAATGAATTCGCTCAAAAAAATCCGTGATTCTTTGAAATTCTTGTGTTTCCATGCTTTTCAGCATAAGATTTTGACAAAATTCATGTAAGTATAAATAAAAACTTTCTTTATTCTTGAAATAATAAAACAATGCTCCTTTAGAAATTCCTGCTTTATTTGCAATATCTTCTGTATTTGCACCTTTATACCCGTACCGTCCAAAATATTCAAAACCGGCATTTATAATTTTTAATTGTTTTTCTTTTGGAAGCTCTAAAAATTTATCATATTCTGTCATTGCCCTCACCTCTCTTTGACTTTTCCGGTCAATTATCATTGTAAAAGATTGACTATTTTTTTCAACCCCTGAAAATAACTATTTTTCTTTGCCTCTACCGTTTGCATGGTCACAGCTTTATTTTCAACAGCCACTTCAACACGTTGAATCAGTTCATCTTTAAAAATATTTTCCATTTCATCATGAAGCAAACAGTGGTTTTTCATGTGCCAAACAGTGGTTTTGTATCATACAAACGCAATATAATTCCCCTATTTGTAACCTTATCACATATTTTCCCGCATTTTTGTGGTATCCTATTTTTATCAAGTTCAGGAGGATTCTTATGAAAACAAAACGACACTATGCAATCCCCACTTTTTTCGGACTTCTGCTTACGCTCTTTCTCTTTACCGGATGCAGTCAAACAACTGCTTCTCAATCGGATTCCAAATCTGGCAGTTACCAACAGATTTCCTCTAAAGAAGCTGAGGCCATGATGGAAGAAGAGGAAGATTACCTGATTCTGGATGTACGAACCCCGGAGGAATATGAAGAAGCACACATTCCAGAAGCAGTAAATGTTCCCAATGAGACCATCGGAACAGAGGAAATACCAGAACTTCCGGATAAAGAACAGCTTATTTTTGTCTATTGCCGCAGTGGAAACCGCAGTAAGCAGGCTTCCCAGAAACTGGCAGACTTAGGATATACCAATATTATAGAATTCGGCGGTATCAACGATTGGAACGGAGATACGGTTACAGGGAGGTAAAATTCATGGGATTTTTTGATTTTTTCAAAACACCTGACATTAATCAGGAACTTATAGCTTTTCATAATACAAAAGGCGGCGTACTATTAGATGTAAGAACACCACAGGAGTACAAAGAAGGACACATTCCCGGAAGCCAAAATGTGCCCCTTCAGTCTTTGTGTCAGGCAGCATTTGTTGCACAGCCTCAGACTCCTTTATTTGTGTACTGTCATTCCGGGGTAAGAAGCAGGCAGGCAGTTGCCTTATTACAGGAAATGAATTATACAAATGTGAAAAATATAGGTGGCATTGCTTCCTATACAGGAAAGGTGGATAAATAATATGAAAGTTGTAATTGTAGGTGGCGTAGCCGGTGGAGCAACTGCTGCAGCCAGACTTCGCAGATTGGATGAACAGACAGAAATCGTAGTGTTTGAACGTTCCGGTTTTATTTCTTACGCAAACTGTGGACTTCCCTACTACATTGGAGATGTGATTACAGACCCCCAGGATTTGACGCTTCAGACTCCTGAGAGTTTTTTCTCCCGTTTCCGCGTCAATATGAAGGTGCGTCACGAAGTTACAGCTCTTCATCCTGAGAAACATACCGTATCCGTGAAAAATCTAAAAACAGGCGAGGAATTTGAAGAATCGTATGACAAACTAATTCTCTCCCCAGGTGCAAAGCCTACACAGCCTCCAGTTCCTGGAACTGACTTAAAAAAACTATTTACCTTACGTACCGTGGAAGATACCCTTAGCATCAAACGGTATATCAACCGAAACCACCCCAAATCTGCAATTCTGGCAGGAGGTGGATTCATTGGCCTAGAAGTTGCAGAAAATCTCCGGGAACTTGGCATGGATGTTACCATTGTCCAGCGGCCGAAACAGCTTATGAAACCTTTTGATTCCGATATGGCATCTTTCATTCACAATGAAATGCGCAAACACGGTGTGAAACTGGCTCTTGGACATACGGTGGAAGGCTTCGAGGAGACAGAAGATGGGGTTCAGGTCTTATTAAAAGATGAAGCACCCCTTCACGCAGATATGGTTATTCTGGCTATCGGTGTGACTCCGGATACCAGACTGGCAAAAGAGGCCGGCTGGAGCTTGGCATCAAGGCAGTATCCTGGTCAATGACAAGATGGAAACTTCCGCACCTGATATCTATGCAGTAGGAGATGCCGTACAGATAAAACACTATGTAACAGGACAGGACACACTAATCTCCCTTGCAGGTCCTGCAAACAAACAGGGACGTATTGCAGCAAACAACATCTGCGGCATAAACAGCCATTATCCAGGCTCTCAGGGAAGCTCTATTGTAAAAGTATTTGATATGACTGCCGCCGCTACTGGAATCAATGAAACAATTGCCAAAAGTTCAGGACTGGATGTGGACAAGGTCATTCTCTCTCCTATGAGCCATGCAGGCTACTATCCAGGCGGCAAGGTTATGACCATGAAAGTAGTATTCGAAAAAGAAACTTACCGTCTTCTTGGTGCACAGATTGTCGGTTATGAAGGTGTGGATAAGAGAATTGATGTCCTGGCAACTGCTATCCATGCAGGTATGAAAGCCACAGAATTAGCGGAACTGGATCTGGCTTATGCACCTCCTTATTCTTCTGCAAAAGACCCGGTAAATCTGGCTGGATTTATGATTGAAAATATCGAAAACGGAATTTTGAAACAGTTCCATATAGAAGAGATTGACCAGCTTCCAAAAGATGGCAGTGTTACCCTGCTTGATACCAGAACTCCCGGAGAATACGCACGTGGACATGTAGATGGATTCCAGAACATTCCTGTAGATGTCCTGCGTGAACATCTGGATGGAATCGAAAAAGGAAAACCCGTTTATGTTATCTGCCAGAGTGGTCTCAGGAGCTATATTTCAACTAGGATTCTTACTGGAAATGGATATGATGTGTACAATTTCTCAGGCGGTTTCCGCTTCTATGATGCAGTCACCAATGACCGTTGCCTCATGGAAACCGCCACCGCCTGCGGTATGGATTTAAGTGTTTAAGAATTATAAAGAATATTATGGAAAATCAACGTTTCCTGACTTAAATTTTGGTAGGCATGAGGAGCATCTGCTTTAAATCTTATACTTTCTCCACGTTCAAGGCAAAACGTGTTTTCTCCTACTTTCAGCTGTAGCTTTCCTGAAAAAACCGTAATAAATTCAATGGTTCCTCGCATATGCATCTCTGAAGTCCAGCTATACCCAGGCTGGACTTCAATATAATAGACACTAAATCTTTGATTTTCATCTCCTGAAAAAATGATATAGTTCTTAAGGTTTTCATCCGCCTCAATAATCGGATCCATTTCTGAAAGCCGAACAACTTCATATGGGGCACGCTGCTGTGAAACTAAAGCATTAAATGGAACCATCATGCCATTTGCAATCTTCCACAGCGTTGAAAGTGATGGGTTTCCATTCCCTCGTTCTATCTGTGACAACATAGATTTACTAACTCCGCTAAGCTTAGATAATTCTTCTAAGCTTATATCTTTTTCCTGCCGAATTCTCTTGATATTTTTTGAAACAATTAAATTAATGGTATCCAACTTATTCCTCTTTCCCATTGACAATATATTGATATTTATTGTATCATTATATTAAACAATGTGTAGTATTATAAAAATTTTCCAAATATTGAAATTCATTCTGTTGGTAGTATATCTTATCTACTTTGTTTTTTCAATTGCTTGGAAAGATGTGTGTTTTCCTATTAGGAAGAATTTTGGGAGAAAGGAGACTTTACCATGAAAAAATTGAATTTAGACCTTCTATATGACAGAAAAGGAACCGACTGTGTAAAATGGGATCACAAAAATTTTGTCGACAGCAGAGTATCTGACAATGCTTTACCCCTGTGGCTTTCTGATATGGAGTTTAAAATTGCTGACGAAATAACAGAGGCTTTAATTAAGCGAATCGAGCACGGATTTCTCGGACATTCCATGCCTGGTGAAAACTATTTTCAAGCTGTACAAGGCTGGTATAAGCGGCGATTTAACTGGACAATAAAAAAAGATTCCATTTTTTATTCGCCCGGTGTTCTCCCTGCACTTGGTTTTATTTTAAGTGGTTTCACAAAAGAAGGTGACGGTATTATCATTCAGGAGCCAGTCTTTTATCCTTTTGCTGAATTAATCAAAGGAAACAATAGAAAAGTTGTAAACAATCAGCTAATAAATAACGATGAACATTACAGCATTGATTTTTCAGATCTGGAACGCAAAGTAAAGGATCCAAACAATACCATGCTGATTCTATGCTCCCCTCATAATCCGGTTGGCAGAGTATGGACAAAAGAAGAATTGACAAAGGTGATTGCTCTATGTCGTGAAAATGATGTTTTGATTTTTTCTGATGAATTGCATTGTGATGCAACACGCTTTGGTGTCACCCACATTCCCACCATGACAGTAAGCGATTACAGCAAAATCATTACAGCGGTTGCATTAGGAAAAACATTTAATGTAGGCGGTGTCCCAATTTCACAAATTATTATTAATGACGAAAATTTAAAGAGAATATGGTACCAGGAAACCAGGTTAAAACATTATATTAGTTTTGCACCACCTCTTGATATGGTTTTGACGGAAACTGCTTATAACAAGTGTGATTATTGGGTGGATGAGGTAATGAAATATGTGGAAGATAATTTTGATTTTTTAGAAGCATATCTACAAAAGCATCTTCCAAAAACAAAATTTAAAAAGCCTGAAGGAACCTTCCTGGCATGGATTAATTTTGGTGCTTATGCTGATTACAATGAACTATTTGACCTATTAATCACGAAATATAACGTGTTGATTGAAAACGGCCGTACATTTGGTGAATCTGGTGCCGGATATTTTAGAATGACCGTTGCATGTCCAAGGAGTATGCTCAAAGAGGGCTTAGAGCGGATTCTATCCGCAATTAATGAATTAACAAATTCATAATTAAAGTGGAATACTTTTTTGTATTGTACAATCAAATAACTGAAAAACACCTTTGGCAGAAAAACAATTTCAAAAATGCTTGCTTCTTTCAAAGGTGTTTTTACTTTCTATTCTACACGCCACTCTGCATCCGATTTCCACATACACTCGGTTATCATCATGTGAGAAAATACGGCATCAAAGGAACCTTCTGTGGGGCTCGCTGCATAAATGCCAAAAACTATCTCTCCTGCCCCTTCCCACATATGGAAAATCCTCATTTGTTTAAAATTAACTCCATCCTGGCTGCATTCGATACAATAGTCACTTCCCCTGCGGGAAAAACGATACCACATACTTTTGATTTCAGACGAAATATCGGTGGTTGCCCAGTCGGAATATCCATGGTTTGTAACCACACTGCCCAGCCTTTGGATTTTTTCATCCTCATATTCAATGGAAGCCTTAAACCAGTTGTCACTGTCCAAATACATCGCAACACCACACTGGTCAAACCGTTTGTCCCCGTCAAACTCGGTTTTTACGATAAACGAAAAATATTGTTCTTCTGTACGGATCTGCAGCACGGGGGCATTATCATTCTGGAAACCATAGTAGGTTCTCGCCCATAAATCGGTTCCCTTCTCTGTGGTGATCACCACTTTCCCATCCTGTATCACATACTTCTTTGGTTCTCTTGTCCACTTTGGACTGCATTTTAGAAATTCCATGCCAATCCCTTCCTTTCTTTCTTAACGTTATTGCACATTCCAATTCCCAATAATAATAGAACTGGAAAAATACCGGCAGCAAATATACCCAATTTCAAATTTTCCCCTGCCAGGCTGGAAACTGCTCCTACCACGGTTGGACCGGAAGAACATCCTAAATCTCCGCCCAAAGCCAGAAGTGCAAACATGGCCGTTCCTCCTTTTGGCAGAACTTTTGCCGCTTTACTAAAGGTTCCCGGCCACATAATTCCCACAGAAAAACCGCACACTGCACAGGAAATCAGGCTGAAAAGCGGTGTAGGGAAGAAAGCAATTCCCAGATAAGAAGCAATGCACAGCACACAGCTAAGCCTCATGAAACGATCCAGTTGAATCCTGTCTCCATACTTTCCATAAAAAGCTCTGGATGTTCCCATAAGGATTGCAAAAGCCATAGGCCCTGCCAAATCTCCTGCCACTTTTGAAATTCTAAGGCCTTTTTCAGCAAAGGTGGATGCCCACTGGCTCACAGCCTGCTCACTGGCTCCCGCACACACCATCATAATCAGCAAAATCCAGAACATTTTCATACCGAATAATTCTTTCAGGCTAAGCCCCTGCTCACCTTCTTCTATCAGGGAAGGAACCGGCACCTTTGCAAATATAAACGCATTTGCAAGTGGTATTAATGCCCACAGGACTGCCATAATTTTCCAGTTCTCAATGCCAAAAACGAAGAAAAATACAGTGGACAACAGCACTACACCTACATGCCCCCAGCAATAAAAAGAATGGAGCATGCTCATAGCTTTTTCCTTGTTATCTGACGGACATGCCTCTACAACCGGACTTACAATTACTTCCAAAAGTCCTCCCCCAATGGCGTACACCATAACGGAAATCAAAATTCCCGCAAAAGCGGAAGGCAAAATCTCTGGTAAGATTGTTAAAAGCAGCAAGCCTGCCACAGAAAGCACATGAGCGCCTATCATGGCTTTTTTGTACCCGATTTTATCCACAAATCCCACAGCCAGCAAATCAACCAGAAGCTGTACGCCGAAGTTAAAGGTCACAAGCATAGTAATCTGTGCCAAGGGAATTTCATAAGTACGCTGAAAAGTCAAAAATAATAAAGGTACAAAATTATTTACAATGGCCTGTACAATATAAGCAACGAAACAGGCGGTAATGGTTTTATTATACTGGTTTTTCATTTTTTCTTTTCTCCTTTCTCACTGGATTATATCCCATCCTTTCCACAATGTCATTGCACATAATCTCATTATTATGGTACAATATCCCAAAAATCAGTACAGGAGAACACCACCTTATGAAACCGCAGCAAAATTATCCACAAATTACAACCGATGAAACCTTACGGGAAACCGTTCAGCATGGTCTGGAAAATTTCCCTTTCTGCTATTATCTGGAAGATGTCTGGGATTTTGATTTTCACTGCATTGACTGGCACTGGCATCATGACCTGGAATTTATCTATGTAACGCATGGGACTGCTATTTGCTTTGCAGATGGGCAAAGTATACAGCTCCCACAAGATTTTGGCATGTTTATTAACAGCGGTGTCCTGCATCGGTATGAAGCAGTTTCCAGCGTTTTATTGCCGAATATTGTGTTTTCACCAACCCTTCTGGCAGAGGAGAATAGCTTATTATATGAAAAATACATTGCGCCAATTCTTTCTTCCCATACGCCTTTTCAGATTTTTCTCCTGAAATTCCCTGGCAGAAAAAATACTGGAACTTTAAAACAGATTTTTTCACTGTACGAAACTATGGAAAAGAATGAGAAAAAAGAATTGTATATCATTCAGATAGTATGGCAGATATGGGAGCTTCTATTTGACTGTCTCCCACTTACCATTCAACTATCCGAAACAAAAAATTCCAGAAATGCTCAGGCACGGCTTCAAATTATGATGCAGTATATTCATGACCATTACCAAAGCCCCCTGACGTTAGAAGAAATTGCTTCCAGTGCCCTGATTGGTAAAAGCTCTGCTTTACAGATTTTTCAGTCCGGCATCCATCTTTCACCAGTAGCCTATCTCATCCAGTACCGTCTGGACTGTGCCGCTCATCTTCTTCACACAACAGAAAAATCTATTTCTCTTATTGCAGAGGAAACAGGTTTTTCCAGCACCGGATATTTCTGCCGAAAATTTAAGCAGCGCTACAACATAAGTCCCGGAGAGTATCGAAAAAAACATTAAAAAGGATTTCAGGTTCCCTTTTCCTTATGGGAATTCCTGAAATCCTCTTTTTTACGCTGCGCTTCCACCCTGTTTTGTCTTTAGCAGAGCTTCAAATTCCTTCAATTTCTTCCTTGCCTCCTGGCTTAGATTCTGAGGCACATCAATCTGAACAATCACATATTGGTCGCCATGTACCTGGGAATTCTTCATAGACACAATACCCTTTCCTCTAAGCCTGATTTTCGTGCCGGACTGTGTTCCCGGACTGATTTTACACACTACCCGTCCGTTTAAGGTCTGTACCACTGTTTCTCCGCCGAAAACCGCGGTAGTATAGGGAATTCTTACTGTGGTATAAATATCTAAATCTTTCCTTTCTACTCCGGCTCTTTCCCGAACCTTAACCTTCAGCAGTAAATCCCCTGCTCTGCCACCGCCCTGTCCGGGCATTCCTTTTCCTCTTAGACGAATACTTTTTCCAGTATCTATCTGCGGGGATTTTTACTTTTAATGATTTCCTGCTTCCATTTGCCTCTGTTAGCTGAATAGTTTTTTCACATCCGTTCACAGCATCCATAAACTCTATTTCAATCTCTGCGTGCAAATCTGCGCCATCCTGCGGCGGTTCCTGATAGTGAAAATTGCCCTGGAAACCATTGGAATGGAAACCCCTGCTGCCAAAGCTGCTGTGAAAACCTCCTGTAAAATCACTGTCATGAAAACCACCAAAACTTCCCCCAAAGATATTTTTTAAGATTTCATCGAAATCCCCGTCTTCAAAATGGTATTCCTGATAGCTTCCATCTGGATTCTCTGCTCCAAAGCCAAACTGATCATATTGTTTTCGTTTCTGTGGGTCGCTTAAAACCGCATAGGCTTCGGTTGCCTCTTTAAATTTCTCTTCTGCCTGTGGATTGCCTTTATTGGTATCAGGATGATACTGTTTTGCCAGCTTTCTGTATGCTTTTTTTATGGCATTATCATCTGCTGTACGTTCTACTCCTAAAACTTCATAATAATCTCTTTTTGCGTTCATAGCTTTTTCATCACCTCCGTTTTATATCTGCACAGACAAAACCACCCAGCAGGATGTCCTGCTGGGTGTGTACTTTCCCTGAAGGATTATCCTTCAATGGAGATAAAATGTTTCTTTTCCTCAACGGATTTTGCTTCTTCTTTTGGAACTGTAAATCTCAGAATACCATTTTCATATTTCGGATGGATATCCTTTTCTGTGACATGCTCACCTACATAGAAGCTACGGCTCATGCTTCCTGCATAACGTTCCCTTCTGATATATTTGCCTTTTTCGTCCTGTTCATCTTTATCCAGTCCTTTGGCCGCACTCACGGTAAGACATCCGTTTTCCAGCTGTAACTGAATTTCATCTTTCTTAAATCCAGGTAAATCAATATCAACTTCATAGCCGCCTTCTGTTTCTTTGACATCGGTTTTCATCATGTTTTTCGCATGTTTGCCATACAGTGCTTTGTCTACATCCGGGAATGCCGGAAATTCCGGGAATCTGAAGCCATCCATAAAATCATCAAATAAAGTTTCTCCAAAAATACTAGGTCTTAACATAAGTCATATCTCCTTTCACAAATATGAAAACTATATTTTAGCACTATCGGAGATATCCGAAGTGTTGTGTTCTGAACCTCTGGATTTGGATTTCTGTTCCTCTTCCTTTGTTCTAGTTGTAATATAGCACGCATTATTAGCGCTGTCAAGGCTTGAGTGCTAATTTATTTGTGAAAAATCTGTGAACTTTTATTTTTCCATATATTCCAGGTTTCTCCGCCATCTTGTGACTGAAAGACAATGCCCTCACTTTCTCCTGCCTGGGTAGTAACCAGCATAGTAAGCACATCTCCTTCTTTTTGGGGCATATTCATATAATCATAATCTTGCAAAGTAAATCCATACGCTTCTGCTGATGCAGGCAGTTTTGTTACCTGTTCCACAGGCAGCGATATTTTCCCAAAAGTTGTTCCTCCATCTGTAGTCCGATAGATTTCAGCATGTGACTGCGAAGCTCCTGAAAGCCCGGCAAATCCCAGGTTTTCATCCATAAACCAAAGTCCCTGACTGGCGCCAATATCACCCATAAACGGATCCTGGCTGCACACTTCCCAGGTGTTCCCTCCATCTGTGGTCTTTTTCAAAATATAGAATCGGCTTCCTGCTGCTGCATCTGCCACTTCCAGGGCCCAGCCCAGCTTTTCATCCAGAAAATAATACATGGTTCCGTCAGCCTGGTCTATAGTCCACATTTCTGCCTTTTGCGCCTCCTGTACCTGTTCTTCCTGACGCTTTTGGTCAAGCGCTGCCTGGGGAATATACTCCGGCTCCATCATATAACGGACAGGCGTTACATATTCCTCCTCCGGCATATGAAAAGAAAGCTCAAACCCCAGAAATTCTCCCCCTCCCAAAAGCAGGGAAAAATTACTGCTGCCCTCTTGTTTTCCATCCTTGTCTGCATCTCCCTCTACATATTGCAGTCCATCTCCAGAAGCAAAAGAGCGGCGTCCACAATACAGCATCTCATAAACTACGTCCCCATAAGCATCTTCCAGACCTTTTGCTGATCTCTCCAGGGCGCTTTCTCCAGAAGTTCCAGCATAGGCGCCAGACGCATATCTTCCTCATATTCTCCCTGTTCTTCCCTGTCTATCCAAACAATCATAGGGTCTCCACGCTGTCTGTTATAATCTGCCAGATAACTTCTCTTCTTCCCGTCTTTTCCTTTTCCATACAACATGGTGTCCAAACTCTGAATTTCCCCATTCTTGTCAAAGGATACCTGAAACTTATCAGAAATATACAATTCCTCCGGAAGTTCCAGCGCCTTGTCCAAATCTGTGAGGATGCCTTCCACACCGGATTCCAGGAAATTATCATGTTCCAGAGTCACCTTTTTCTGGTTCATCCACTCCTCTATCTGCCAGGCAAGCGCCCCGTTATAGGGAATTGCAGAATACACAATTCCCGCTCCAAAGTACAGCGTTCCTCCCACAAGCACCGTCCATTCCAGCCAGAACAGAAGATTTCTCCTGGTTTTCTCAGAAAGCAGCCACAGAACAAAGCACACAACAGCTCCCACAGTTCCAAGAAGCAACAGAGGCAATCTGCTTCGTATCACACCCACCCGGCAGAACAGGCGAATCTGAGACAGGGTAACCAGATAACATATTAAAAATAAAATACCAAATAATCTACGATTTTTCTTCATACTGTTCCTCTATTTGACACCTCCACATTTCTTTTAAATCCAACATAAGTAGCAACAAAATAAAGGGCATAAATCCCAAAAAACAGTCCAAAAGAAACTACAAAATACTCAAGAACGGATGCTTTCACGCCTGTGAAAAAAATAAATTTGTGGCTGATAAACACGGATATAATTCCACTGATCACAGCAGCCAGTAGCGCCGGACAGAGATAATAACCTGCCAGTTGTTTCCAGATAATCTTATCCACTTCTTTTTTGTTTAACCCCAGTTTTTTCAAGACTTTCATACCGAAATCTGTACTTTGCAGAGTCACTGAGCTGTTGTACAGCCAACACTGTAAACGCTACACACAGAAATACCAGTCCGATATAAAAACAGGGAAATACAACACTGGAAAGGGTATACTTAATCTCTGGTATCAGATTGTCTCCCACCAGATTTTTGGAATAATAGACTACTACACTGTCACTTCCATACCCGGTATTTCCTCCTGGCGGATTCTGGCCTTCATAAGTCTCCTCTCTTTCCTCCATAAGCGCATCTAAATCCTGCTGCAAATCCCCTGGAGCTTCCCCTTTTATATCAACTGCCAGTTCCGCATAATAGGGCTGCATCTGTTCTGCAGCATCATCTGAAACTATAAGAATGTAATCTGCTCCATTATGTCCATCCTGAGAAAAGGTTCTGTATAAAAATCCTGAAAAGAAAGTTTCCTTCCATTCACCTCTATCCTGAGATTTTTGGAAAAATCTCCTGTTTCTTTATAAACCCGCTCTTTCATATGAATGGCATACTCCTCTTTTCCAAGGGCAATTTTCTCATATCCCAGCATTTCCCGTAAATGATTATAATCAGATAGCTTCATATAAGTATCATAGCTGCAATAAGTTGCATTTTCGTGCTTCTCTACTTCTGCCTTTAACGCCTTCTCATTTGGTGTTCCATCCGGATTCTGGTACATGGTTCCAAAAGTCTGCAAATGAGTATACAGCCATGCGTTCACCTGTGCATCCTGGTTCTCATAAATCAGATACCGATAAGCTTCCTGAACCTCTGTTTTTTCTTCCAGTACCTTCCGTTCTTTTTCAAAAGAATCCTCTGTATCAGAACTATATACCTGCACATCAAAAGGAAATTTATTTCTTAACATCTGATTCTGAAAATCACTGAACATAAACGCCACCACGCATCCCAAAAAGGCAATGGTAAACAGGGATGTCAGCGTTCCCATAGTAAATTGCATGGCTCTGATTTTGGAAGAAAACTGCCTGAGTAAAAACAAATTGGCTCCCTGATAGATTCCCTTTCCCCGTTTCCTGATATAACACACAATCCAGGAAGACACACCCACATAAAACAGGTAAATCGTCAGTACAAGCCCCACCAGAAATCCTACAATTTCTCCGGTATCACGAATCACACCACGAAACAATCCACCATGCAAAAATCCCCATAAACACCAGAGATATTGGCAGCAATATCCGCCTTCCA
>ENA-OQAA01000104-OQAA01000104.1-human-gut-metagenome-genome-assembly--contig:-NODE-104-length-57955-cov-6.098516_pt1 | contig 57955 bp, 63 predicted proteins | sample MGYA00242489_ERZ504515 | MGnify/ENA primary metagenome ERZ504515 (study PRJEB26092, sample SAMD00036237) | human gut metagenome | host: Homo sapiens | study: EMG produced TPA metagenomics assembly of... | reverse complement strand
ATAAACCAGTTCGTCGGTTTCAGTAATATGAACAGGTGACTGAGGAGTAGTCTTAAAATGTGCATCTATAGTTGCAAAGAGGAATACTCCGGCAAAAGCAGAAAGTGTCCGGCATAAATTGTGTTTCATAGTTTCATACCTAAAATTCGAATACACAAAAATAGCAGCAAAACAGATACACTTTATTGAAAAATTGGTCAAAATTGGGTAGAAATCGAACACCAGACTAAAATTATAACTATTTGTACATCAAATTAAATATAGAAACAGAGTTACTAAAATAATATAAGAGCCCGACAAATAAATACGGAAAACAATGGATATCGGATAAATTTATACTATTTTTGTAAGACTAATAATCATCTTATTATCCGATATGATAGTAATAGCAGATAGTGGTTCTACCAAAACAGACTGGTGTCTGGGTAACACCAAGACAAACAGCAGGACAGTTCGAACAGGAGGTATCAACCCCTTCCACCAATCAGTTGATGAAATAAAAGAAGTGATTGCCTCCACACTAACTCCCCAGTTGGGAGACACCACTGAATTTACAACTATTTATTTCTATGGTGCAGGATGTATTCCCGAAAAAACGAATATAGTGAAAACAGCTTTGGCGCAGAACTTCCCCAAAGCAAATATCCTTGTCGAAAGTGACTTGTTAGGTGCCGCCCACGCCCTATGTGGTAAAACGGCAGGGATTGCATGTATTTTAGGAACCGGATCCAACTCTTGTTTTTATGACGGGGAAAAAATAACAGCTAATATTTCTCCGTTAGGGTATATTTTAGGAGATGAAGGTAGCGGAGCCGTATTAGGGAAACGTCTGGTAGGTGACTTCCTGAAACACCAACTTCCCGATGACCTTTGCCGAGATTTCCTTAAAGAATACGATTTGACCCCAGCACTGATTTTAGATAAAGTATACCGACAGCCCTTAGCCAACCGCTTTCTGGCGGGTCTGACTCCTTTTCTTTTCGCCCACAAGCATAGACCAGAGATGCAGAATTTATTAATCTCCTGCTTCACTGATTTCTTCACCCGTAATGTAATGCAATACGAATATCATGATATTCTTGTACATTTTACAGGTTCTATTGCATTTTACTTTCAAGAAGAAGTAAAAGAAGCAGCTCTAAGACTGAATGTGTCCATCGGAAAAGTTTTAAAAAGTCCACTGGAAGGATTAAAGGATTATCATTTCGAAGTATGAATTTTATAAAAATAACCGAACAACCGTCCATACATGAGGATTTGGAACAAAAATCCGTCAGAGAGTTACTGGAAGGTATCAACGAAGAAGACCGGAAAGTAGCCTCAGCTGTTCATGCCTGCATACCACAAATTGAAAAACTAGTAAATGAAATAGTAGAACGTATGCATCAAGGAGGACGCATATTCTATTTGGGAGCCGGAACCAGTGGACGCCTAGGAGTATTGGACGCTTCTGAAATTCCAGCGACTTTCGGTATGCCTGATACCTGTGTCATAGGTATTATAGCCGGTGGTGAACAAGCTTTGAAACATCCTGTAGAAAGTGCTGAAGATAATAGTCAAAAAGGCTGGATGGAACTACAAAAGCATCACATCACAAATAAAGACATCCTGATAGGCATAGCGGCATCGGGAACAACTCCTTATGTTATAGGAGCGCTGCAAAAAGCGAGAGAACACGGAATATTAACAGCAAGCATCAGCAGCAATCCAAACTCTCCACTCTCGAATGTAGCAGATATACCCATCGAAATGATAGTCGGTCCGGAATTTATCACAGGCAGCTCGCGCATGAAGAGCGGCACAGGGCAAAAAATGATACTGAATATGATAAGTACCACCGTCATGATAAAACTAGGCAGAGTAAAAGGAAACCGGATGGTAAACATGCAACTCAGCAATCAAAAACTAGTAGACCGAGGAGTACAAATGCTAATTGACGAATTACATATTAATAAAGCAGAAGCAAAACAATTGCTGCAAGAACAGGGCTCTGTTAAAAAGGCATTTGACGCTTACAAAACAAATAATTGTATCACTAAAAACGACTGAAGTATGAAAAGTTGGAAACAAGAAGCCGTCATCCTGCTATAGGCATGTTGATGATGGGGTATTTTATCAAACAGGGATTGGACACTTTCTCTGGTAAAGACAGAGTAGTGAATGTGAAAGGTCTGGCAGAAATGGAGGTGCCAGCTAATAAAGTAACTTGGCCTTTAATGTATAAAGACCTGGGAAATGATCTCCCGACCTTATATAACAAAATAAATACAACCAACCAAACAATTGTCGGCTTCTTGAAACAGAAAGGAATCACTGAAAACGAAATCAGTATCAATGCACCGGAAATTATAGACATGCAAGCTGAACGTTATAATAATAATTCAGTTCCCTTCCGCTATAATGTGACCTCTGTCATCACGGTTACTTCAACTAAAGTAGATCTGGTGAGAAAGATGATCAGCGAACAAAGCGAACTCTTAAAGCAAGGTATCGCTATTACCGGTGGAGATTATCGTTACAATGTGCAATATGACTATACCGGTTTAAACGACATCAAGCCTCAAATGATAGAGGAAGCAACTAAAAACGCACGGGCGGCAGCTATTAAATTCGCCAAGGACTCGGACAGCGAACTTGGTAAGATAAAAAGAGCTTATCAGGGACAATTCAGTATCGAGGATCGTGATGCCAATACTCCTTACATCAAACGTATCCGTGTTGTAACCACCATTGATTACTCTTTGGAAGATTAAATATCCATTTGGCGAAGCATATTAAACAAAGCTTCTTTGTTCAGAGGCTTGAACAAATAACCGTTAAAGCCTCTGGACATTACTTTCCGCTTATCTTTCAGAAGTATTATTCAAATTATAGTAATTGGTCTTTTCAACCAAAAAATTCCGATCAACCAAAATTATATATGCATCCACATTATACAATATGGTATCCGAAAATTCTTTCACGGAACACACCTTATTTTTCTTCTTAACGAACTCCTTTTCCAAACTTTTCCTCTTTCTTATCTCCCATAAAAACCTAAAAGTAGAAACAAACTAAAATGAACGCTACCATATTTTAATAGGTTAAATTTCTACAAATGTACAAACATAAATTAAAAACAACGATTATATCCCATTTAAATTTTAATCAGCAAGAAATTTCAGCAAACTTGTTTGTGTTTCAGTATTTTGTTGTATCTTTGCGCCCGAAATTAGATAAACAATATAATGTCTAACGTAATTAACTGAGAATTTTAACAATTTTATTAATGGAAAATTTAAAAAACATCACTCCTGTTGAAGATTTCAACTGGGATGCTTATGAAAACGGCGAAGCTGTAACCAGCATGAGCCACGAAGATCTTGAAAAAGCTTATGACGGTACGCTGAACAAAGTAAACGACCGCGAGGTTGTAGACGGTACTGTTATTGCAATGAACAAACGCGAAGTAGTTGTCAATATCGGCTACAAATCAGACGGTATCATTCCTTTGAATGAATTCCGTTACAATCCAGATTTGAAAATAGGTGATACTGTAGAAGTATACATTGAAAATCAGGAAGATAAGAAAGGACAGTTAATTCTGTCACACAAAAAAGCACGTGCTACTCGTTCTTGGGACCGCGTAAACGCTGCTCTTGAAAATGAAGAAATTATTAAGGGTTACATCAAATGCCGCACTAAGGGTGGTATGATTGTGGACGTATTCGGTATCGAAGCATTCTTGCCGGGTTCTCAAATTGATGTGAAACCTATCCGCGACTACGATGTATTTGTAGGTAAGACAATGGAATTCAAAGTGGTTAAAATCAACCAGGAATTCAAAAAACGTTGTTGTTTCTCACAAAGCTCTTATCGAAGCTGAACTTGAACAGCAGAAGAAAGAAATCATCGGTAAACTTGAAAAAGGACAAGTACTGGAAGGTACTGTTAAAAATATCACATCATACGGAGTATTCATCGACCTTGGTGGTGTAGATGGTTTGATTCATATCACTGACCTGTCTTGGGGGCGTGTAAGCGATCCGAAAGAAGTAGTTGAACTGGATCAGAAGTTGAACGTAGTTATCCTTGATTTCGATGACGAAAAGAAACGTATTGCTCTTGGTTTGAAACAACTGACTCCGCACCCATGGGATGCTTTGGATGCTAACTTGCAGGTAGGTGACAAAGTGAAAGGTAAAGTAGTCGTTATGGCTGACTACGGTGCATTCATCGAAATTGCTCCGGGCGTAGAAGGTTTGATTCACGTATCTGAAATGTCTTGGTCACAGCACTTGCGTTCTGCTCAGGACTTCATGAAGGTAGGTGACGAAGTAGAAGCTGTTATCCTGACTCTTGACCGTGACGAACGTAAGATGTCTTTGGGTATCAAACAGTTGAAACAAGATCCATGGGAAACTATCGAAGAAAAGTATCCTGTAGGTTCCAAGCACACTGCAAAAGTTCGTAACTTCACTAACTTCGGTGTATTCGTGGAAATCGAAGAAGGTGTAGACGGATTGATCCACATCTCTGACCTGTCTTGGACTAAGAAAGTAAAACATCCTTCTGAATTCACTCAGATCGGTGCAGATATCGAAGTTCAAGTATTGGAAATCGACAAAGAAAACCGTCGCTTGAGCCTTGGTCACAAACAGTTGGAAGAAAATCCTTGGGATGTATTCGAAACTGTATTTACTGTAGGTTCTGTACACGAAGGTACTATCATCGAAATGTTGGATAAGGGTGCTGTAGTAGCTCTTCCTTATGGTGTAGAAGGTTTTGCAACTCCGAAACACCTGGTAAAAGAAGATGGCTCTCAAGCCCAATTGGATGAAAAACTGTCATTCAAAGTAATTGAATTCAACAAGGATGCCAAGAGAATCATTCTGTCTCACAGCCGCATTTTCGAAGATGCTGCCAAGGCAGAAGAAAGAGCTGAAAAGAAAGCAGCTTCTAATGCAAAGAAAACAACTAAGAGAGAAGACGCTCCTGCTATCCAAAATCAGGCAGCTTCTACCACTTAGGTGATATCGATGCTTTGGCTGCTTTGAAAGAACAGTTGGAAAACAAGAAGAAGTAATCAGTTTACTTCAAGATAAGCCAAAAGGATGCATTTATTAAAATGCATCCTTTTTTATGCCATTATTTCTTAAAAAGGAAAATATTCTATGGGATATCCGTAATAAAACCGTATCTTTATAGAGTAATAAAATTTCGAGTTAGTATTTCACAACGACTTCTCCCCCGTTTTCTTATTACCTCATTATTAATTCCATACACTTCCCCTTAGCAGGTCGGACTGTATATTACTAATTTAAAAAGAATCAAATGGCGAAACCTATTTCATTTACCAAACGAGATCTGGAAAAGAAAAAACAAGAAAAGCGTTTAGCAAAACAGCAGAAAAAAGAAGAAAGAAAAAATAACGGCACATCCTCCTTCGAAGATATGATTGCCTATGTGGACGAGAACGGTATGATAACCGATACTCCTCCCATTTCTAATAATAAACCACAAGAAGTGGATATGTCCACCATTGAAGTTTCAACTCCTCGTAGAACTGAAGAACCGATAGAACTAGTACATGAAGGAAGAATAGAGCACTTCAATGTATCCAAAGGATATGGATTTGTAAAAGATTTGAAGAATGCAGAGAAATACTTCTTTCATATTAGTGGACTGATAGACAATATCATAGAAAATAACATCGTGACTTTTGAACTAGAAAAAGGGTCACGTGGTATGAATGCTGTGAAAATAAAACTTAAGAAATAGTTCAATCCTATAATGCCGTTTTTACGGCATTTTTTATTTTCCATTCAAAAAAGATAGTATCTTTGTAACGATGGAGAAATTTGAAGTACATATATTAGGATGCGGGTCAGCATTGCCGACCACACGGCATTTTGCGACCTCACAAGTCGTAAATATCCGTGAAAAACTATTTATGATAGACTGTGGTGAAGGAGCACAAATGCAATTACGCAAATCAAAACTGAAATTCACCCGGCTAAACCATATATTCATTTCACATTTGCATGGCGATCATTGTTTCGGACTAATGGGACTGATATCAACTTTCGGTATGCTGGGAAGGACAGCCACACTCTATATTCACTGTCATGCAGAATTAGAACGTCTTCTTACTCCGCAACTCGACTTTTTTTGCAAAGGTATGAGTTACAAAGTCGTTTTTCCAAACTTTTGATCCGGGCAAAGCTGAAATAATTTATGACGACCGTTCGCTAACCATAGAAACAATTCCCTTACGTCATCGGATACCAACATGCGGATTCCTCTTTTCAGAGAAACAGACTCCCGCCCATATTCGTCGCGACATGATTGACTTTTATGAAATCCCCGTATACGAACTCAACCGGATAAAGAATGGCGCCGATTACACATTACCGGACGGAAAAATAGTACCAAACAACAAATTGACTATCCCTTCTGCCCTTCCCCGCCGATATGCCTATTGCTCAGATACTATTTATTTGCCACGTATCATAGAACAAATATACGGAGTGGACCTGTTATTTCATGAAGCCACCTTTGCACAAAGCGAACAAGCCCGTGCGAAAGAAACCTTTCACACAACTGCTTCACAGGCTGGAGAAATCGCCCGTACCGCAAAAGTAAAACAACTTCTTATAGGACATTTTTCAGCCCGCTACGAAGATGAAAGCATATTGTTACAGGAAGCATCGGATATTTTTCCTAACACTCTACTTGCACGGGAAACATTAAAAATTTCAATAGAATCCATTAAACCATAACATAAACCGGATATCTAATTAAAAAATAGGAACATGAACACTTATAATGAGAAAGAAATAATAGCTTTATTACAGGACCCCGCACGACAAAAAGAAGCCTTCGAATGTATTGTCAACGAATACAGCGAACAGCTATATTGGCAGATACGCCGGATGGTACTTTCTCATGAAGATGCCAATGATCTGTTACAGAATACATTTATCAAAGCATGGACTAATCTAGAGTATTTTCGTGCCGAAGCCAAAATGTCAACCTGGCTTTACCGCATAGCTTTGAATGAATGCTTAACCTTTTTAAATAAACAACGTGCCACCAACCAATTATCCATAGACGACGCTGATGCAGATATGGTGAACAAACTGGAAAGTGATACATATTTTAATGGAGATGAAACTCAAATATTATTTCAAAAGGCATTACTGACACTCCCTGAAAAGCAGCGTATAGTATTCAATTTAAAATACTTTCAAGAAATGAAATATGAAGACATGTCTGAAATATTAGGAACAAGTATAGGAGCACTGAAAGCCTCCTACCACCATGCAGTGAAAAAAATAGAGAACTTTTTAAAAGAATACCTTTAAACCTTTTTAAAAGAAATGTATCTAACAAAGAAAGGAGAACCACTATGAAGGAAGAAGATGAACTATTAAAAAAATGCGGGACAAAAAATCCATTCATGGTACCCGAAGGTTATTTCGACAACTTCTCAAAAGAGTTGATGAATAAATTGCCGGAGAAGGAACAAACTTCTACTCCGCAAGAAACAATAACTACTTGGCAACGTATCAAGCTTGGATATATATGGCAGCTATGTTTTGTGGATTGATGTTCAGCGTCAGAGTTGTTGTAGGTCCCCCTAAACAAGATACTCCTATTTTTACAGCAGCGGAAACTGAACAATTCTCAGACGAATATATTGAAACGATTTTAGATCATTCCATGATGGATGATTATACGCTCTATCAATACTTGACAGATGCAAATTCAGATATGTATAATTAAATAATAACCACATGATACAAAGACTGGTAACCTTGCTTATCACTTTATATATAAGCATCTCGCTACAGGCGCAAGACAAAAAGAAACCTGGTTTCACCAAAGAAGAATTCAGAGCTAGACAAGAAGCATATCTCACGCACAAAGCAGAAATAACGCAAGAAGAGGCCACTAAATTCTTCCCTATCTACTTCGAATTACAAGACCGTAAAAAAACAGTAAATGATAAAGCATGGGAGCAAGCACGCAAAGGCAAAAATCCTAAAAACAACCGATGCCGAATACGAACAAATTATAGAAGGTATTGTCAAAGCAAGGATTGAAGCCGATAAATTGGATTTGGAATATCTACAGCGCTTTAAAAAAATCTTATCTCCCAAGAAAATATATAAGTTGCAACGTGCAGAGATTAAATTCCACCGTGATATCTTAAAAATTATGCACCAATCTCAAAAAAAATAAAAGCAACAAGAGATATTTCTAACTTTTTCCCCAAATCTATCAATCAACTTAGATTTGGGGATTTTTGTATTTAAAAAGTTCAGCGAAACGACAAAATGCTTAAGATGCTTCTTTTATAAAAACAAGTTAATTTTCTTGCTTATTAAGTTTTTGTTACATTGATTAGAATATGCTTTTATTTTTAAACATTTACCATCAAAAATATTTTGATTTATTAGATTTTATTCCTAGGTTTGTGCAAATCATAAACTTACAAATCTATTACAAACATTATGAAAAAGACACTATTACTACTATTCGTATGCTTATTCGTAGGAATAAGCCATGCACAAGCACAGGTAACAGTGAAAGGAACCGTTATCTCAAGCGAAAACAACGAACCGGTAATCGGAGCTTCCGTATTGGTAAAAGGAACAACCAATGGAACAATCACCGACATCAATGGTCAGTTTACACTTACAAACATCTCACCTACCAACAAAACAATTATTGTTTCTTTCATTGGAATGGAAACCCAAGAAGTAACCATCAAGCCGGAAATGAAAATTGTTATGACTTCAACAACAGAAGTGATGGAAGAAGTTTTGGTAGTTGCTTATGGTACTGCAAAAAAATCAGCTTTTACAGGATCTGCAAAAATGATTCATACAGAACAAATAACTAAACGTCCGGTTACTAATGTCATAGAAAGTTTATCTGGACAAGTGGCAGGCCTACAAATGACAATGACAAATGGACAGCCTGGCGAAACTCCAAGCATTCTGATACGTGGCATCAGTTCAATGAGCGCAAAAACAGATCCCCTCATCGTATTAGACGGTATGCCATACGAAGGAGGATGGAATAACATCAATCCAGCAGATGTAGAATCTATTTCTGTACTAAAAGATGCAGCATCCACAGCTCTTTATGGTGCTCGAGGTGCTAACGGTGTCATAATTATAACAACAAAATCAGCCAAAGCAGGCGATGCAAAAATCACAGTAGACGCTAAATGGAGTGCCAATACCCGTGGTGAAATAGAATATGACTACATAAAAGATCCAGGAGAATATTATCAAGCACACTATAAAGCATTATACAATTATTATTTAAATGCCCAAGGACAAACCCCTGACCAAGCATATGTCAGCGCAAATACTAATATGATAGGAACCAACAGCCAAACCGGCGGTTTATCCTACAACGTATATTCATATCCTGAAGGAGAATATCTGATTGGTAAAAACGGTCTTCTTAATCCTAATGCAAAATTAGGACGGATAGTAAACGGTTATTATCTCACTCCCGATAATTGGGTTGATGCCACATACCATACAGCTTTACGCCAGGAATATAATGTCAATATTTCCGGTGGAAGTGACAAAGCGCAAATCTATGCTTCTTTCGGATATCTAGATGAAGATGGCATCGCACAAGGTTCTGACTATAATCGTATTACCGGTCGTCTGAAAACGACTTACCAGGCTAAACCATGGATGAGATTTGGTGCCAATATCAGTTATACACACTCAATACAGAATGCAGCGGCCGGCGGCTTTGCCCAGGCATTCAATACAGCCCCTATATATCCGCTTTACCTACGTGATACAAATGGTAAGATCATGCAGGATAAAAATGGTGACATGTACGATTTCGGAGTATCCAACCAAGGTCCTCTAAACCGTCCCATCAACCCGAACTCTAACGGAATAAAATTAAGTCAGCTTGATACATATAACACCTCTGCAAATACTTTGAATGGAGACGCATTTATAGATATTAATTTCCTGAAAGACTTCAAATTCACATTCAATGCAGGCACTTCGATACGTGACAGCCGGTACAAAAATGCTTTAAATCCTTTTTATGGAACAGCAAATTCCTTGAATGGAAGCATCAATGTCCAGCATTGGCGTCGAACAACCCTCAACCTACAACAAATATTAAATTATAATCATAGCTTCGGATTACATAACGTTTCATTGATGGCAGGTCATGAAGCTTTAATAACGTTTATGAAGAATTATACGCAGCCAAAAACAGTATGTTCTCTTTTTTTCAGAATCAAGAATTAAACGGTGCCATCAGTGGTACCAACGATGAGTCATCCTATAAGAGCAAATACAATACTGAAGGATATTTATTCCGAGTATGTACGACTATGACGGCAAATATTTTTTCCAACTTTCTTATCGGCGCGATGCCTCTTCCCGCTTCCACCCGGATAATCGCTGGGGTAATTTCTACTCTGTGGGAACTGCTTGGATTCTTACCAAAGAAAAATGGTTGGATGACATTAAATGGCTCGATTTATTAAAACTAAAGTTTTCTGTAGGTCAACAGGGTAACGACAGAATAGACGATTTCTTATATGTAGATACTTACAATATCAATAACAGCAATAATGAGTTATCATTAGGTTTTTCCAGAAAAGGAAATAAAAATATTACCTGGGAAACCAATACAAATATAAATTTAGGTATAGAATTCGAACTATTAAAAGGCAGATTAAGTGGTAGCATAGAATATTTCAATCGCAGAACAACTGATATGCTTAACCGTTTTTCCGTACCTTTATCATTAGGGTACTCAGGCTATTATGACAATATTGGCGACATGAATAACAAAGGTGTTGAAATTGATTTAAAATATATACCAGTCAAGACTAGAAACGTAACATGGAATATTGGCTTTAATGCAACACATTATAGAAATAAGATCAGCCGTCTTGCAGAAAGTAAAAAAACAGACATTATAGATGGACATGCCGGTTATGTAAACGGTCTGTATTATTACGGAGAAGGACTTCCAATGTATACTAACTATGTTCAAAAATATGCAGGTGTGTCCGAAGAAGGCAAACCACAATGGTATTATACAGATAAGCAAACCGGTGAGATGAAAACAACAACAACCTATTCTCAAGCTGATCTATACTTATGTGGTGACGCTGTTCCAGACCTATACGGTGGTATCAATACCTCTCTTTCATTTTATGGTTTTGATTTCTCTGCACAAATAAACTACAGTATAGGAGGTCAGGCATACGACTATGGTTACCAAGCATTAATGTCACCTCCTACTTCAACTCATTTAGGATATAATGTTCACAAAGATATTTATAAAGCATGGAGCCCGGAGAATACTCAAAGTGATATTCCACAATGGCAATTCAATGACCTGTACAGTGTAAAAACATCCGACAGGTTTCTAACTAATGCATCTTCCATAAGTATTCAAAACATTCAATTAGGATATACTTTTTCAAAAAAAACACTTAGAAGTCTATATCTAACTAATCTGCGCATTTATGTGGCCTGCGACAATGTTTATTATTGGTCAAAAAGAAAAGGTTTCGATTCACGCGTAACATGGAACGGAAATAAAGATTCATCCGGAGAATATTCAGCCGTACGCGCATTCTCCGCCGGTCTAAGTTACAATTCTAATCAACACATAAACAATCAAAAATATGAAAAAGAAATATATTACCAAACTAATGATTGCTGCATGTCTGTCATCAGCATTAAGCTTAAACAGTTGTATCGAAGAGGTATTTCCAGAAAGTAGCACAGCTACCATAGACCAAATAGGAAAATCTGACCAAGCTATCAGCGCAATGGTAAACTCAGTAGTCGCATTTATTAATGCATTTAGAAGTTACGGTCCACAATTTTATCATGATTTTGGATATAGTGGATATAATTTAATCAGAGAAAGTGCATGCGAAGACTTCTTCTGCCACGAACCCAAATTTGACTTTTTTGATACTTATGGAGTATGTAATGATTTGGGTGATGCTGATGTTGTCAATACCATTTGGTATTATAACTACAAGTTTCTGAATAATGTAAATAATGCACTGAGTGCTTTAGAAAAAGCAGATGATGCACCCGAAAACAAGTATTATAAAGGTATATGCCTATCTTATAGAGCCATGATATACATGGACTTAGTCCGAATGTATGAATATAAAAAAACAGGAGTAGAGAAATTAGATGCAGAAGCAGCCAGTAAAAATTTATATGGCATAACCGTACCCATTATTACCGATGAAACCACAGAAGAAGAAGGGCGTAATAATCCACGTGCTCCCTTCTATGCCGTATACAAATTCATATTAGATGATCTAGCCTCAGCTGAGGAGCTTTTGAGTGATTATCAACGCCCAACCAAAAACTTGCCCTGTACCCCGGTTGTCCATGGTCTGATGGCACGTATGTGGCTGGAAATGGGATCTCGTTTCGAACTTTACCCTGAAGATCTCAACACCCTAAACAACAATACAGATTTAAACATTGCATCAAAAGAAACTTGTTTCACTAAAGCAGCCGAATACGCACGCAAAGTCATTAACGAAAGCGGAGCAATGCCTCTGACCGAAAAGGAATGGTTTGGTGGAGACAGCTATACTACCGGCTTCAACAGTGTACTAACCAATTCATGGGTATGGGGATCCATCATGACTACCGAGGATGTACATAGCTATTGGCTCAACTTTGCCGGAAGCATGTGTCCTGAACAAACTTTCGGTTACGGTAACCGAAAATGGCAAGGATACAAGCTTATCGGCAAAAAATTGTTCGATCAAATACCAAATGCAGACTGGCGAAAAACAACTTGGATTGCTCCTGAAGATGCACACAAAGCTCCCGGAACTAAATATAAAACTTTGTTGACCGATGATGATTTCGCTGATATGCCTCCATATACAGGTATCAAATTCCGACCTAAAAATGGAGAAATGAACGATTATACAATCGGAGCTGCCGTTGACTATCCGTTAATGCGTATAGAGGAAATGTATTTAATTGAAGCCGAAGCAATAGGAATGAGCCAAGGATTAGCAGCCGGTATTTCTAAATTAGAAGATTTCGTAAATACATTTCGTTATAATACTTCTGTGGGTAGCTATACATGTAAAGTAAATGATCTAAAAGAGTTTCAAAAGAAGGTTGTTGAACAGAAACGTATTGAATTCTGGGGTGAAGGGATCATCTTTTGGGATTACAAACGGTTAGAGTTACAAGTTGTTCGTGGTTATCCAGGTACTAATGCTCCTATCGGATATCGATTTAATTCAATAGAAGGCTACTGTGCGCCCTGGATGAATATCTTTATCAGTCTTTATGAAAATGTATTCAACAAAGGTGCAGTTTTAAATCCTGATCCTTCACAAGCCATCAAAGAATGGGTAGAATAAAATTCATGTAAAACTTATTTTATAAAGAATGGGGAGCTGTCATAAAAAAAGACAACCCCTCATTCTTATAGAACACAATTTGATATCACCATACATTAAATTACCTAGAATAAATACAATACCCTTTATTGATTAAAACAGAAAAACAAGCAAGACAAAAATAACACACATCATAAAAAACAATTCTAACCCTACTATTTTTCTTCCTTTTTAGCCTCATTCCATATAGCATCCATTTCTTCCAAAGTCATATCCTTCAAGTTCTTTCCCTGTTTGATGGTGTGTTCCTCTAAGTAATTGAAACGACGGATAAACTTCTGGTTAGTGAGTTCCAATGCATTATCCGGATTAATCTTGTAAAGGCGGGCCGCGTTTATAAGACTGAACATTACATCACCGAATTCCGCTTCCGCCTTCTCCTTATCCATGTTCTCCACCTCAGCTTCAAACTCGCCGATCTCCTCTTTTACTTTAGTCCAAACCTGCGAATGCTCCTCCCAATCAAATCCCACGTTGCGGGCCTTGTCCTGAATACGGTATGCCTTGATTAGCGAAGGCAAAGCAGGAGGTACTCCGCTCAAAACCATTTTGTTACCATCCTTTTCCTTCATCTTCAACTGTTCCCAGTTTTCAGTCACCTTCTCGGCAGTCTCGGCTTTCACTTCGCCAAAGACATGAGGATGACGGAAAATCAGCTTCTCACAAAGACAGTCACACACATCCTTAATATCAAAATCTCCTGTTTCACTACCTATCTTTGCATAAAAGGCCACATGCAACAACACATCACCCAACTCTTTACAGATATCCTTCTTGTCATCCTTCATCAAAGCATCACAAAGTTCGTAAGTTTCTTCAATCGTATTAGGACGTAGACTTTCATTCGTCTGTTTCCGATCCCAAGGACACTTCTCTCGCAACTCGTCTAAAATATCGAGAAAGCGGCCAAATGCTTCCATTTGTTCTTTTCTTGTATGCATAATCAGTTTATTAATATCATTTTGTAGTGCAAAAGTACATAATAATCCAACGACTTTTATTAATTTTGCACTCAATTATGCGATAATCAATTAAATAAATAAAATATAAAATGGAATTAGCAAGTAAGTACAATCCCGCTGACGTGGAAGGAAAATGGTATCAGTATTGGCTGGACAACAAACTCTTTAGTTCAAAACCCGACGGACGTGAACCTTACACAGTCGTCATTCCACCACCCAACGTAACCGGAGTACTCCATATGGGACACATGCTAAACAATACCATTCAGGATATATTAGTACGCCGTGCCCGCATGGAAGGCAAGAATGCCTGCTGGGTGCCGGGAACCGACCATGCTTCCATTGCCACAGAAGCCAAAGTGGTGAACAAACTGGCCGGACAAGGTATAAAGAAAACTGACCTTAGCCGTGACGAGTTCCTGAAACATGCCTGGGCATGGACAGAAGAACATGGAGGTATTATCCTGAAACAGCTGCGTAAACTAGGTGCATCCTGCGATTGGGACCGTACAGCATTCACCATGGACGAAGAACGTAGCGAAAGTGTTATCAAAGTATTCGTAGACCTTTACAACAAAGGTTTGATCTATCGCGGTGTACGCATGGTAAACTGGGACCCAAAAGCACTGACAGCTCTCAGTGATGAAGAAGTTATTTACAAGGAAGAACACAGCAAACTGTATTATCTCCGTTACAAAGTAGAAGATGATGCTGAAGGACGCTATGCAGTAGTTGCTACCACTCGTCCCGAAACAATTATGGGAGATACTGCCATGTGTATCAATCCCAATGACCCGAAAAACCAATGGCTGAAAGGCAAAAAGGTAATTGTACCACTGGTAAACCGTATCATTCCGGTTATCGAAGACGACTACGTAGACATTGAATTTGGTACAGGATGTCTGAAAGTAACACCTGCCCATGATGTGAATGACTATATGCTTGGCGAAAAATATAACTTGCCCAGCATTGATATCTTCAATGACAACGGAACACTGAGCGAAGCTGCCGGACTATATATAGGTATGGACCGTCTTGATGTACGTAAACAGATTGAACAAGACTTACAAGCTGCCGGATTGCTGGAAAAGGTAGAAGCTTATACCAATAAGGTAGGTTTCTCGGAACGTACCAATGTAGCCATCGAACCGAAACTGTCCATGCAGTGGTTCTTGAAGATGCAACATTTTGCAGACATGGCATTGCTCCTGTAATGAATGATGAACTGAAATTCTATCCTACCAAATACAAGAATACCTACAAAAACTGGCTGGAAAATATCAAAGACTGGTGTATTAGCCGCCAACTTTGGTGGGGACATCGCATTCCAGCATACTTCTGCCCGAAGGCGGTTATGTAGTAGCCGAAACAGCGGAAGAAGCTTTGAAGTTGGCACAAGAAAAAACCGGTAATGCCAATCTGAAAATGGAAGATTTACGTCAAGACGATGACTGTCTGGACACTTGGTTCTCTTCATGCTGTGGCCCATTTCTTTATTTAACGGTATCAATAATCCTAATAATGAAGAAATAAACTACTATTATCCTACTAGCGACTTGGTTACAGGACCGGATATCATTTTCTTCTGGGTGGCACGAATGATTATGGCAGGATATGAATATAAAGGTGATATGCCGTTCAAAAACGTTTATTTCACTGGTATCGTACGCGACAAACTGGGACGTAAGATGTCAAAGTCTTTGGGTAATTCACCCGACCCGTTGGAACTAATTGACAAGTATGGTGCCGATGGCGTGCGAATGGGTATGATGCTTGCCGCTCCCGCAGGAAACGATATTTTATTTGATGATGCGTTATGTGAACAAGGACGTAACTTCAATAACAAAATATGGAATGCATTCCGCTTGGTGAAAGGTTGGGAAGTTGCCGATATTGCACAGCCCGAATATGTAAGACTGGCCACTGAATGGTTTGAATCCATGTTGGCAAAAACAGCTGCAGAAGTAGCTGACTTATTCGGCAAATATCGTTTGAGCGAAGCACTGATGGCTGTATACAAATTATTCTGGGACGAATTCTCAAGCTGGTATCTGGAAATGATCAAGCCGGCATACGGACAACCCATTGACAAAGCGACCTATGAAAAAACTTTAGGCTTCTTTGATAACTTGCTGAAGTTGCTGCATCCGTTCATGCCTTTCATTACCGAAGAGTTATGGCAACATATATATGACCGCAAAGAAGGAGAAAGCCTGATGGTCCAACAATTGAACATTCCGACTGCTTGTAATGAGATTATCGTCAAAGAATTTGAAGTAGTGAAAGAAGTAATCGGTGGTATCCGCACTATTCGTTTACAGAAAAACATTGCACAGAAAGAAACTTTGGAGTTGCAAGTAGTAGGTGTAAATCCAGTAGCTACATTCAATCCTGTTATTACTAAATTGTGTAACCTCTCTTCTATCGAAGCCGTAGAGAATAAAGCTGACGGCTCCGGCTCATTTATGATAGGTACAACTGAATATGCCATACCATTGGGCAATTTAATCAACACAGAAGAAGAGTTGGCAAAACTGGAGGCTGATTTAAAATATCAGGAAGGCTTTTTGCAAAGTGTATTGAAAAAATTAAGCAATGAAAAATTTGTCAGCAAAGCACCAGCCAACGTTATTGATATGGAACGCAAGAAACAGGCTGATGCAGAAAGCAAAATAGCTTCTTTAAAAGAAAGTATTGCTGCTTTGAAAAAATAAAAAAATATACCGCTTTACAGAGATTGCAACATTCTATGTAAAGCGGTCATCACTTCTTTTTTAGTAAAGAGATGTGTCAAAAGTAATTCTGCTATTGTCTTGCTGCAAAGCTCGGATAGTTTTGATAATTACTTCAAATTTTGACACATCTCTTTCTTTTTTCTAATTGTCTTTCATTATTCAACGGGTATGATCTTTCCTGTTTTTCTGAGAAATTTTCAATTCTACTATAAAAGCAACTACCAAGCCCAAACCACCAAAAAGCAAGACATTTGCACCATAAATCAATGAAGTTAACTCGCTCATGCGCCAATTACGCTCTGTGAAATAATCGGGAACCGTGGTTGCACAAATAATATAACCAGTCAACAACCCTAGTCCCATACCCAGCAACAAACAGCCAAATTTCAAGGCCGAGAAAGAAATCGGAAAAGATGACATGAAAGGAGTTCCTACAGGAAGAGGCAGGCTAAGCCTGTTCCCCAACATGGAAGGATCTAACTTGTCTCCCAATTTTTCTATCATAGTAAGACGCTCTTTCTTACCAACAAAAAGTTCAAATAATTTGTAGATTCCTAATGTAATGATACCTACAACAATCCAACCGGTAATGTAACCCATAATTTATTCGTATTTAAGTTATTAATTTTGTTCCTTTGTATCCATTAGACGCTGCGTAGCCAAAGAGGTTACACTTTTGAGAAAGAAAAAAATATTTTCTCTTTTTATGTAACCTCTCTCCCAGCCCTGCGTCTAATAGACAAAATGGAAAACGACGAAACACATATTATTCATAGGATATTAAAAGGAGAAACTTCTCTCTACGAATACTTCTTGGATAAATACAGTCAGCAAGTATTTATCCTGATTATACGCATCGTGGAGAATCAGGAGGATGCGGAAGAGTTGACCCAGGATACGTTCTTGAAAGCCTTTGAACATCTTTCGTCGTTTAAAGCAGAGAGTAGTTTCTCTACATGGATATACCGCATTGCATATAACACCGCCATATCGGCAACCAGAAAAAAAAAACAAGAGTTAATTGTTATGGACAGTGCCATGTTAATGAATATATCTGACCAGCAAATAGACGATGCCCTGAATGATGAAAGCGGGGAACGGGTAGGAAAACTCAATAAGGCCATCAAGAAACTGGATGCAGAAGAACGCGCCTTGATTTCCCTATTTTATAATGAAGAGAAAACTATCGGTGAAATCGCCCTTATCCTGGGACTGACGGAAAGCAATGCAAAAGTAAAATTGCATCGAATAAGAAAAAAATTATATATACTCATAACAGAAGCAGAATGAACGAGAAACAAAAAGATAAAGGATTAATGAAGGCTGTAAAAGAACAGCCCCAATTCCGGCTGACCTCCAATTTTACTTTCCGCACCATGCAGAAAGTAGAGGAAGCTATACTCTTACGTGAAAAGAAACAGGAGAGAAAGATGTTACTAGCTACTATTGCTGCTTCTCTATTCTTAATAATAAGCAGCAGCATCGGTCTGTATATTTATTTTGGAAAGCATCTTAAAGCAACTATGTATCATGCATTTAGTCATGTTTTAAAAATACAAATACCTCTCATTTATCTGCTATTCATCATAACTATACCCTTATTCATTATTTTTGACCGATGGATGAGAAAACAATATTTTAAACACCACTCTTGAAAAATCATTTTCCTCTCCTATGATATAAAAAAGCATCGGGAACTTTACTATCCCGATACTTCTATTATTTTATCTATTTTTCAAGCAAGTCTTTTAAAAATGCATCCAATTCTTCATCCAAACCCTTTAAAAGTTCATCATTCAGTAATAAAGTGTCTTCCTCATCTATCAATAAAAGTTCGGTTACAGTTTCCCTATCCTCATCAACTAAAACAAAAGAATAAGGCTTCATTATAGCTAACTTATCCAAAACTCCCGTATCTTTCAATGCGTTGATCTCCCCACGAAGTATACGCTCTACTATTGTATAAAAATCATCTTCACTATAATCCACCCACTCTTCAATTATGGTACGTGACAATTCTTCGTCATCATCATTAAAAATAACTAATTCACCACTGTCCTGCTTAGGTTGCAAATGGATATCGGTGACTACTGTTCTCTCTCCATCCGCTATATATTTATCAACCGCTTCCCGGAGCGAAGACGCAATAGAAGCATGTGACTGTGCACTGAATTTCATACCAAAATCAATTTTATATATTATTTATATCCAAAAGTACAAAAAAAATCTTTCTCTCAACACTTATTCTCTAAAAATTATCATCAAAACGTTTCATTTGTATTCTTAATTGGGATAGCTTACTCTCTCTTTTCTCTAACTCCAATGAATAAAAGGCTATCAATTGTTCATCCCTGCTGCCTGATTTCACCAATTTCTTCGCTTTACCCAACCATTCCTTGGCCTGTTCTACATTATCCTTTATTTCATAATATAGTGCAATATTAAAAGCCGCTTTCATCTTTTGCTGGCCTTTTCTCTTCTCATAGGCTATCTTCCACTGACTATACGCTTCATCCAATTGTTCTCACGAAGATATACACCGGCATCACGCATTTCAATATTCCCGCCATCGTAATAAAAACGAGCCACCTCATCCCAATGTGGCAACAGATGTTCTACTGGAATAGAAGCGGCATATTCCGAAGCTTCTTTTACTATCTTCCGGTCAGAAAGAGCTGGTTCTATTTCCCAGGAAATGGTATCTTGCTTGGCAACTACAAACAAAGGTTTATCACGATTGGGAATGTATACTCTAACAATCGGAGATATAATTCCATCTACAGCATCTATAGGCATAGGAAAATCCGGATAGAACAGTACGCCGGGCTTAGTCTGAATATGAATACGATCAAAAGACAATATCATATCCACCCCCAAATCCTCGCTCAGTTTCCGTACTTCCTCATTGGTCAGAATGACATTAACCCGTGGCACTTTATCCTGTGCCCGGAATACAGAATCACAGATAATGACCTGATCGAAATAATTCACATTGGCAATATTCTCTGCCAAAGCTTCGGATGCCACTTTACCATCGCCTTCCAATTCGCTGCTCAGTATTTCATGATTATCTTTAGTTTTCAGTACAGGCATATTGTTTATCACAGCCACTTTTCTCACAGCATCTGGAAAACTGACATCGGCTGCCTGTAACTGATCAAAAGATATGGTCTGCAAACTGCTGCAGGAAGCAAGAAGCGTCCCAGCAACTAGAATTATTAATGAAACGGATCTTTTCATATTATCATTTTTTCTTAGGGAACAAAAATACGCTTATTTACGTAAGAAGTGAGTTAAAAGGAATAAAAAAAACGTCCGGGTAGTAAATTCGCCCCGGACGTTTCTATAATAATCGTTATTTATCACGCATTTTGCCCGTGACAGTTCTTGTATTTCTTACCGCTTCCGCAAGGACAAGGATCGTTACGACCTACTGTCTTCTCTGCACGAACCGGCTCACGCTTTACCTCACGAGTATCACGTTCGGCAGCAGCTTGCTGGTGAGGATCACTTAAATCCTGCTTCTCCTCTCTATACTGTTGGCGAGGAGTCTGCGGTTCGGGAGCAGCCTCACGAACTTGTTCCGGTTCTTGAACCGGGATTTGTCCGCGCATCAATACAGAGATGGTATTATTATTGATCTTATGTACCATGTTGTCAAACAAATTGACCGATTCCAACTTAAAGATCAGCAACGGGTCTTTCTGCTCATAGCTAGCATTCTGTACAGAATGTTTCAGTTCATCCAGCTCACGCAGATTTTCTTTCCAAGCATCATCAATAGTATGAAGCAGTATCGCCTTCTCAAATGATTTCACAATCTCTTTACCTTCTGTTTCATAAGCCGCTTTCAAGTTAACAGAAATATTATACAAGCGCTTGCCATCAGTAATAGGAATCATGATGTTTTCATACATATGTCCTTGCATCTCATATACCTGTTTGATAACGGGATTGGCAATCTGGGCCATACGGTCTGTCTTGCGCTTGAAGTTGTTCATTGCCGCTTCAAAGGTTTTCTCTGCAAGATCTTCTTTTCTCATCTTGTTGTACTCCTCTTCTGTGAATGGTACTTCCATTGCCAATGTCTGCAATATTTCCATCTTCACATTATCAAAGTCGCCCAATTCTACAGCATAAGCGCAACGATCCCAAATCATATTCACGATATCCATACCGATACGCTCACCCATCAAGGCATGACGACGTTTGGTATAAACAGCCACACGCTGTTTGTTCATCACATCATCATATTCCAGCAAGCGTTTACGAATACCGAAGTTATTTTCTTCCACTTTCTTCTGCGCACGTTCAATGGAATTTGAAATCATCTTGTGTTCAATCATCTCACCTTCTTTGAAGCCAAGTTTATCCATTACACTGGCAATACGATCTGAAGAGAACAAACGCATCAAATCATCTTCCAATGATACAAAGAACACAGATGAACCCGGGTCCCCTTGGCGACCGGCACGACCACGCAACTGACGGTCCACGCGGCGACTTTCATGACGTTCCGTACCGATAATAGCCAAACCGCCCGCAGCTTTCACTTCCGGACTCAGCTTAATGTCGGTACCACGACCTGCCATGTTAGTAGCAATAGTCACGATACTCTTCTGACCTGCCTGTGCCACAATATCCGCCTCTCTTTGATGCAGTTTCGCATTCAACACATTATGCTCAATCTTGCGCATAGCAAGCATTTTGCTCAACATTTCAGAGATTTCCACCGAAGTGGTACCTACCAGAACAGGACGTCCTTCTTTTACCATTTCTTCAATCTCTTCGATAACAGCTTTATACTTCTCACGTTTTGTCTTATAAACGCGATCATTCATATCTTTACGGGCAATAGGACGATTCGTCGGAATAACAACGACATCCAATTTATAAATATCCCAAAGTTCTCCCGCTTCCGTTTCCGCTGTACCGGTCATACCCGACAATTTATGATACATACGGAAATAGTTCTGTAAAGTGATGGTAGCAAAAGTCTGGGTAGCAGCTTCCACCTTCACGCCTTCTTTGGCCTCAATAGCCTGATGTAAACCGTCAGAATAACGACGGCCTTCCATAATACGTCCTGTCTGTTCGTCAACAATCTTAACCTGTCCGTCGATTACAACATATTCGTCATCCTTTTCGAACATAGCATAAGCCTTCAGCAACTGGTTGATAGTGTGTACGCGTTCAGACTTGATAGCGTAATTTGTCATCAGTTCATCTTTCTTGGCCAGCTTTTCTTCTTCTGTCAGATCTGTCTCATTTTCCAAAGCAGACAATTGGGAAGTAATATCAGGCAAAACGAATAAAGTAGGATCTGCCGCATTTCCTGTAATCAGGTCGATACCTTTATCGGTCAAATCTACGCTGTTTTGCTTTTCATCAATTACGAAATACAATGGATCAGTGGCTTCAGGCATACGCTTGTTATTCTGTTCCATATAAATTTCCTCGGTCTTCAGCATACCTGCCTTAATACCTTGTTCACTTAGGAACTTGATTAATGGCTTATTTTTGGGGAGTGCCTTATGACTACGGAACAATGCCAAAAATCCCTCTTCCTGATCTTTCTTGTCATCCGATGCAATCAAGCGTTTGGCATCGGCCAAATATTGGGTAGCCAACTTTTTCTGAGCTTCAAACAGACGCTCTACTAAAGGACGAAGTTGTTCAAACAACTGATCCTCACCTTTAGGAACAGGACCGGAAATAATCAACGGAGTACGAGCATCGTCAATCAATACAGAGTCCACCTCATCGACAATAGCATAATTATGTTTACGCTGCACCAAGTCTTTTGGACTGACAGCCATATTGTCACGCAAGTAATCGAAACCGAATTCATTATTCGTGCCGAAAGTGATATCGGCCATATAAGCTCTGCGGCGCGCATCTGAATTAGGCTGGTGTTTATCAATACAGTCCACACTCAATCCATGGAACTGATACAATGGCCCCATCCATTCCGAGTCACGTTTTGACAAGTAATCATTAACAGTAACTACGTGTACACCATTACCGGTCAGTGCATTCAAAAATACAGGTAAAGTGGCCACTAACGTCTTACCTTCACCAGTAGCCATTTCGGCAATCTTGCCTTTATGTAACACTACGCCACCGAATAACTGTACATCGTAATGCACCATGCTCCATACCATGTCATTGCCACCAGCAATCCAATGGTTCTGCCAAATAGCTTTATCGTCCTCAATACGCACAAAATCTTTTCCTTGAGCAGCCAATTCACGGTCAAAATCGGTAGCGGTTACAATCAATTCCGGATTTTCAGAGAAACGGCGTGCAGTGTCTTTTACAATGGCAAAAGCCTGCGGAAGTACATCATCCAGTGCCTTTTCATATTTTTCCAGCACTTCTTTTTCCAGTTTGTCTATCTGCGCGAAGATGCCCTCACGATCTTCCAGTTCTGTAGTTTCGATAGTACCTTTCAATTCTTCTATCTTCTTTTGTTCCTCTGCAGCCGAATCAGAAATGTATTTCTTTAATTCTACTGTTTTTGCACGAAGCTCGTCATTGCTCAATTTGGCAATTTCCGGATAAACAGCCTTTACTTTATCAACCCATGGCTTGATTTCTTTCATGTCACGAGTGGCCTTATTTCCAAATAATTTGCCAATAAATTCATTAAATCCCATTGTATTTTTTTGTTTTTATTATTTTCTAATTTGATTACTTTTGAAAATGCAAAGTTACAATAAAATGCAGATTAATTTGCACTTCTTTCCTTAATATTATTTTCTGATGTCTGTCATTGGTGCCAGAACGGCTGCATTAGGAGCACGAATACGCATATAATGAGCTACGGTGGGTGCTATATTACCTATTTTTACAGGCGCATGGATTATTTCCGGTTTTATTCCGTTCCCAATGAAAATCAATGGAGCGACGCATACGAATAGCGTTGCACCTGCGTATCAAGCGAATGTTCACGGAACACAGTCCAACCTGGTAAAACTTCTATCCACAAGTCTCCAGAACATATCGGGTTATAGTAATTCTTTATTTTATCAATGGTAGGAGTCCACGCCCCCAATTGTAAACGTTGTGAAGAATATACATCTTTCACCCCACTGAACTGTACCAAAAATTCTGCCGCACGGTTCAATATCTCGGACATATTCAGTTGTTTCTGCTCTATCAGCTTATGATTCAAATATATTTGTTGCTCAAAATGTGCCTCCACCCATTGCCCTTCACCGTAAATAGCAGCCAAATAAAGGTTTAACAGAGCAGAACAACGTTCAATATGGAATTCTCCACCCGGTATTTTATATTGAGGAGGATCAACAGGATCTGTGTCAGCATATCCTGTAGAGGTTATAAAGAATAAAGTATTGTTCAAACCAACTTTCCGGTCTATCAATTCCAATAATTCAGCAATACTGTTATCCAAGCGTACATATGTATCCTGCATTTCCATCGGGAGTTCTGCAGGAGCCTTATGATCATAATTCCCGGCATAATATGCTAGTGACAAAAAGTCCGGAACAGCATCCTTTCCAATGGAAGTATTACTCAAACAAGCATTAACCAAACGGTTTACCTCATCATTAGCATAGGGACTTGTTTTCAATTTACGGTATTTATTTTTCCGTTCATCATCGAAATTATGCTTGAACGTAACTTGTTTGTTCTCGCTAGTCAAATATTTATAGACAGTCACAGGTAAATAAGGCGCCCACGACATATTGCCGATACGGAAATCTAGTCCTTCACGGTCATTATAAGTAGTCACCCATGCAGGAAATATACCGTAATATGTGCTGCCACTCCATTTTCCTGTTTCATCATTCAACCAGAATGCACCTTTCGAAGCATGGCCGGCAGCTAACACCGCCATTTCACGTGTAGGAGCGATAGAATAAACTTCAGCTACTCCTTGTGTGGCTATTACCAACTCATCTGTCAAAGTCGACACCTTCATTTTCTGCGGAGAAGTAGACTCTGAAGTATAAATGCCCATAAAATCAGCATCGTCCACACAATTAAGGACTCGAAGAGTACTGCGGTCCATCCAGTTATCCCCCACGATTCCGTTGGTATAAGGTGTAGTACCAGAATAAATGGCCGCCACAGCTGATGACTTATCTACATTAATAAAATCATATTCGGCATTCCGATAAATCCGTCCTTCTTTCCACAACCGCTTAAAGCCACGTTCACCGTATAAAGCCGAAAAAGCCTCTATATAATCAGTCCGCAATTGGTCAATAGTCAATCCGACCACTAACCTAGGGACCGCAGGAATGTTCTGTGCCTGCAACCCTGTTAATGCGATAACAGTCAAAAGAGAAGTTAAGATGCGTCCTTTCATTTATTGTTTTGTCTGTAATATAATAAAACGTGGTTTGCAGAACATATTAACAAACACAGTGCCAAAGGTAATACCGTTACGTTGAATTTTTGCTGTATAAACGGCATTATCATCATAAAAGATGTTAAGCACACTATATTTATTGTATGATAGTAGTCTTTTTTACCTTTTATAGCTCGATAAACCATAACCGGAAGATAAATTAAAGGGATAGGATTCAATAAAAGGATAAGCCAATTGGACCCTACCGTAGGATGAGTAGAAAAAAAGACCAAGAAAGTGATGACACATCCCGCCAATCCTTGTACACCGAAAAGAAGCAAATCCCAAATCCAGATTATTTTCCTGATTTTAAACTGCAACCACCCTACAAAGCAAGTAACTCCTATTAAAATAAAGACACACACCATGGGTGACAACGGAAAGCCTTCCCTAACATCCTCTGGTTCTACATCCACTACCTTTTTTTTCATGCAGAATCAAAGGACGCACGCTGTCACCTACTACTATAGTTGCTTTTTTTGCTGCCTCCAACATATAAAAAGGAGCGAACATCTGCTTACGCGTATCAATAGGCTTATCAGCTTCACTGCCCAAACACATATCAATGCCCAGCTCATCCCATTCGTGCCCTTTAGTATATTGATGGACAATATCCCGAAAAGAGAGTCTCTCTTTTCCTTCAGAATAAACAACCTTTCCTTCAATACACTTTTCTATTATATCACGCGCACGTGTAGTGCAATTATCATAGAAAAAGTTATAACGATAAACCCTATTCTTCGGCAGATAATTCTCTTCCAGCAATCTTCTGAGTTTCTGTTTTTCCGAAATAGTCAAATTCAATGTCTGCTGATAGACCGAGGAACCACGCATAGCATAACTACCTTCAAAATAAGGATAACGGGTTACGCCCAATTCATAATCAGTCTCTCCTTTGACAAAACGATAGATAAAACGGGGAGTATTAAAGCTGAACATACCATAATTAAACACCCAGTCCTCTCCACGTGCCGTATCCTCATAGCGCAATGCCGTATGCCCGAACAAAGCATATATTTCTGTACCGGGAGCACAAGTCATCAGACTCACCTTTATATTATCCTCCTGACCTCTAATCGATTGACTCAAGGAAAAGAATAACAAAATCAATGCTATAATTAATTTATTCATAAAATCCATTTTCTGTTTACCGATGCAAAAGTACACCTAAATATTAATTAATTCCTCACAAATACCATTTTTTATTGCTATTCCTATTTATTTTTTACGTTACTTTGCAGCCGAAAAAGCAAAGTTGTGAATTTAATAATCGACATAGGAAACTCAGTAGCTAAATTGGCTATATTTGACAAAGACGAGTTAGTTGAAGTATTTCGTGGCTCCAATCATTCTTTAGATTGTCTCCCGATGCTTTGTTCTCGATACCCCTTGAAACGAGGTATCATAGCTTCTGTCATAACACTAAGCAATACTATCCGGCGCCAACTGGGAAGATTGCCTTTTAATATCATCGAATTAAGTCATGAAACCCCTGTTCCTATCACTAATTTATATAAAACGCCTCAAACACTGGGTATGGACCGTTTAGCAGCTGTGGTTGCAGCAAACTGGCTGAAGCCTGGACACGATGTACTGGTTATTGACGCAGGGACTGTGTTACATACGATTTTATCGATGCCGACGGATCCTATCATGGGGGCAATATTTCTCCAGGAATGCGTATGCGTTTCAAAGCATTGAACATATTCACCGACAAACTCCCCAAAGTAAGCGCCAAAGGAGAAGTTCCGATGTATGGACAATCTACAGAAACAGCTATCCGGGCAGGGGTCATTCGCGGAATGGAATTTGAAATGAGCGGGTATATCACCCATCTTCAAAAGAATTATCCGGGACTTTTGGTTTTTTTAACGGGCGGAGATGAATTTTCTTTTGATACAAAATTAAAAAGTATCATCTTTGCAGATAGATTTTTAGTATTGAAAGGTTTAAACAGAATATTAAGCTATAATGATAAACTATAAAAGACTGATTAGTGCGTCAATATTACTCACAGTCACAGGGCTAGCCGTAGCCCAAACAAGCACAAATTCTCCCTATACACGCTACGGCTTTGGTCAGTTAGCTGATCAAAATTTTGGTAACAGTAAAGCGATGGGAGGAATAGCATACGGCTTGCGAAACGGCTACCAAATCAACGCATCTAATCCGGCATCTTATACAGCCATCGATTCATTGACATTCTTGTTCGATGCAGGAATGACCCTTCAAAATGCGAACTTCAAGGATGGTAATGTAAAAACCAATGCTAAAAATTCAAGCTTTGATTATTTGGCTATGCAATTTCGCCTATGGAAAAAAATGGGGATGACAGTTGGGTTTCTTCCATTTTCCACAGTAGGTTACAGCATCTCCAAAACACATGATTTTGAGGATGTTAACAATAACGGGAAGTGGAGCGAATCTTATGATGGCGACGGAGGTTTCCATCAAGTTTTCATAGGATTAGGTTATAAAGTTTTTAATAATTTGTCTGTTGGTGCAAATTTTTCGTATCTTTATGGAGATATTACTCATCAATCCATGACAACTATTGGAGCGACAGATACACGTAGTATTAAATTAGACAAATTTTCTATCAGTGATTATAAATTAGATTTTGGTTTACAGTATACTTATAAGTTAAATAAAAAAAACACTATTAATATAGGTGCTGTTTATACCTTGGGACGTACCTTGCATGGAGATGCATATAAGTATCATCAAACAGGTGCGGAAAGTAATGGTTCTATCTATGTACAGTCACAAACTGGCGATACTATTCCGAATCCGTTTAAAATGCCACATACATTTGGTATAGGGCTTACATATGTATATGATAACCGCTTAACTATAGGGGTTGACTATACTTTACAAAAGTGGAATACAGCCGATCTAGCTTGGAGTAAGTTCAATAAAGAAAGTGTGGAAATGAATAGCCGTACAAAAATAGCTTTTGGTGCGGAATTCGTACCAAGTTATATCAGCACAACTATCTGAAACGTATTCGTTACCGTATGGGGGCCTATTATTCAAGTCCTTATAATAAGGTCAGCTATACTAGTCCGGACACAGGAACAACCAGTTTCCAAGACGGTGCACGCGAATATGGTGTCAGTATTGGGTTTGGACTTCCCATGTTCCAAAGTAAATCTATGCTGAACATTTCCGGGCAATACATTAAAGTCAGTCCTAAATTTAAAGGATTAATGGAAGAAAATTATTTGAGAATCAATATTGGACTTACTTTCAATGAACGTTGGTTCATGAAGTGGAAAGTTGATTAATAAAATGGAGAGAAGCAAATAAATAACAACAACTAAATTTATATACGATGAAAATGAAGATGGTAACAGCGCTGTTCGTTCTTTCCTTAGGTACGACAGCTTCTTTCGCTCAGACCGGAGCGTCAGACGGATCAAGATTCGGACATGGTGAAGACAGTATCCGATGCTTGAAAAATATCAGTATTTACACTGAGTATGTTAAGACTAACAATTTCAAGGATGCTTACACTCCTTGGATGAGTGTATTTACAGAAGCCCCCAAAGCTCAAGTAAGCACTTATACTAATGGTGCAAAAATTCTTCGTGCCTTAATAGCCGGTGAAAAAGATGCAGCTAAACAAAAACAATACTTTAACGAACTGATGAAAGTTCACGACCAACGCATCCAATATCTGGACGATTTGAACAAGTTGGTTAAAAGAGATGCTACAAAAGGCTCAATCATCGGTATGAAGGCCCATGACTACTTCACAATGGGTGGCCAAGACATGAATGAAGCATATAACATGTTCAAAGAAGCCATTGAACTTGAAAAAGAAAACTCTGACTACTTTGTATTACAAGAGTTCATGGATGCAGCTGCCCGTAAAATGAAAAGTGATGAATCATACAAAGAACAATTCATTCAAGATTATTTATTTGCATCAGGAGTTGCTGATGGAGCTTTGAAAGCCGCTACAAAGGAAAATGACAAAAAATTATTGAAAGTGGCAAAAGACAATATTGACGCATTCTTCATTAATAGTGGTGTGGCAACTTGTGATAATTTACAAGCAATTTATGCTCCGAAAGTTGAGCAAAACAAGACTAATTTGGATTATCTGAAACAGGTTATCTCTGTAATGCAGATGTTAAACTGTACAGAACAAGAAGCTTACTTTGCTGCATCTGAAGCTGCACATGCCATCGAACCGACAGCGGAAACGGCTGTAGGTTGCGGATACATGTATTATAAGAAAGGCGATATGGACAAATGTATCGACTATTTTGATCAAGCTATCAATTTAGAACAAGACCAATTAAAGAAAGCTGATTATGCATATAAAACCGCTGCCATTTTATTTAGTAAGAAACAGTTGAGCAAAGCAAAACAATATGCACTGAAAGCGATCTCGTTAGATGGCAACAACGGTAAACCTTACATTTTGATTGCTAACATGTATGCATCAAGTCCTAATTGGAGTGATGAAGCAGCATTGAACAAATGCACTTATTTTGCAGTTATCGACAAATTGCAAAAAGCAAAAAGCGTAGATCCTAGTGTTGCTGAAGAAGCAAACAAACTAATTAGTACTTATGCAGCCCATACCCCCAAAGATGCTGATTTGTTCTTCCTCAGTTTAAAGAAAGGTGACTCTGTTACAATCGGCGGATGGATTGGTGAAACAACAACTATCAGATAATTATGTCGTCTGAAAAAGAACAAAAATCACACTTTATATTCTTAAACATAACAGTTGCCGTTTGGACAACTGTTATGTTTGTTTTATTTCCAGCATGCTCAAGAGGCGAAAAGAATCTGGCAGAAGCTATTACAGAAAGAGATTCGTTGCCCAGCATGAAAACATTGGGAGTTACTACCCTTATATCCGATTCCGGTATCACCCGCTACAAAATTATCACAGAAGAATGGGAAATTTATGATAAAAAGAATCCTCCTTATTGGGCATTTGAAAAAGGAGTTTATTTGGAAAAATTTGATTCCCTATTCCATATTGATGCCAGCATAAAAGCCGATACAGCTTATTACTACGAGAAAAAGAAACTTTGGGAATTGAGAAGCAATGTGCATATCCGCAGCCAAAGAGGCGACAAATTTGACACAGATCTGCTCTTTTGGGATGAAAAGCAGGAAAGGGTCTATTCTGACAAATTTATCCGCATTGAACAAGAAGATAAAATCATTACCGGTTATGGATTTGAATCTAACCAGCAAATGACAGAATATCAAATTTATAATAACACAGGTATTTTCACTGTAGAAGATACAGCACCAGCAGACAGTACAAAAGCTGTTGCAAATAGCACTAGAACTGATTCGATACGCTAATTCACTCACTATTATGGGTATTATTATACAGATTCTTATTACAATGGCTTTTTCCGCTTTTTTTTCCGGAATGGAAATAGCCTTTGTTTCATCCAATAAATTACGTTTTGAAATGGATCGTAACAACCAAAGCATAAATTCACGTATACTTTCCATCTTCTTTCATAATCCGAACAATTTTATCTCTACCATGTTGGTAGGAAACAACATCGCTTTAGTTATTTACGGTATATTGATGGCACAAGTCATTGAACAAAACTTGTTGTCAGGATTGATAGACAACCACTTTTTATTAGTACTAATCCAAACAATTATTTCCACATTAATCATTTTGGTCACAGGAGAATTCCTACCTAAAACCTTATTTAAGATTAACCCCAATTTCACTCTGAATATTTTTGCAGTTCCCACTTACATTTGCTATGTCTTACTCTATCCATCAGCAAGTTTGCTTCGGGAATATCCAATATATTACTTTACATTGTAGGCATTAAAACAAATAAAGAAGCTAATGAAAAAGCTTTTACTAAAGTCGACCTAGATTACTTTATTCAAAGTAGTATACAAGATGCTCAAAATGAACAAGACATAGACACCGAAGTCAAGATATTCCAAAATGCACTAGATTTTTCGAATATTAGAATTAAGGATTGTATGGTACCTAGAACCGAAATTGTTGCTATCGAATATGGAACTCCCATAGAAGAATTAAAAGCCCGCTTCATTGAAAGCGGAATAAGTAAAATTATTGTCTATAAAGAAAACATTGACAATATTATAGGTTATATACATTCCTCTGAAATGTTTCGTGAACAGACAGACTGGACTAAGAGTGTCCGCCAATTGCCTATTGCTCCTGAAACGATGGGAGCGCATAAGCTGATGAAATTATTTATGCAACAAAAGAAATCCTTAGCTGTAGTAGTCGATGAATTCGGAGGTACATCCGGCATCGTGGCGCTAGAAGATTTAGTGGAGGAAATTTTCGGCGAAATAGAAGATGAGCATGATACAACTTCTTACATTGCCAAATCCGTCGGTGACAATGAATACATCCTTTCCGGACGTCTGGAAATAGAAAAAGCCAATGAATTGTTCTCACTTGACCTACCGGAAAATGATGATTACCAAACTATCGGTGGACTCATCCTGCACCAATACCAAAGTTTCCCCAAAATACATGAAGAGATCATTTTCGATAAATTCCATTTCAAAATAATTAAAGTAACAGCAACAAGAATTGAATTAGTAAAGTTGAAAGTAATCGAATAACAGATTTTTTTCACAATAAAATAGCTTGTAAGCTGCATTTTTTGTATCTTCGTGCGCTAAATCTATGAAGTATAAAAAAACAATAAACAAAAATAGTAAAATTAAATGGCAACATTACAAACAATCAGAAGTAAAGGCCCTCTGTTGGTCGTTGTAATCGGACTTGCCCTCTTCGCATTCATTGCCGGAGACGCATGGAAGGTTCTCCAACCACATCAGGGTAAACAAGACGTAGGTGAAGTAAATGGAAAAACACTTACAGCACAAGAGTATCAAAAAATGGTAGATGAATACACAGAAGTCATAAAATTGACACAAGGTGTTTCTGCATTAAATGACGACCAACTGACTCAAGTGAAAGACCAAGTATGGCAATCTTACGTAAATAACCAATTAATCGCAGCGGAAGCTGCAAAATTGGGGTTGACCGTCAGCAAAGCTGAAGTTCAAGCAATCATCGAGGAAGGTACTAACCCATTGTTGATGCAAACCCCGTTCCGCAATCCGCAAACCGGTGCTTTCGACAAAGATATGCTGAAAAAATTCCTAGTGGATTACGCTCATCTGAACGCAAGCAAAATGCCTGCACAATATGTAGAATACTATCAAAAGATGGGAGCTTTTTGGAATTTTATTGAAAAGACTTTGATACAATCCACTTTAGCTGAAAAATATCAGAACCTGATTGCAAAATCATTGATTTCAAATCCGGTTGCAGCTGAAGATGCTTTTATATCACGTACTGAACAATCAGACGTTTTATTAGCTGCAATTCCCTATTCTTCTATCAGCGATTCAACTATTACAGTTTCAAATAGTGAAATCAAAGATCTGTATAACAAGAAAAAAGGTTCTTTTGAACAGCCAGTTGAAACTCGTAACATCAAATATATTGATGTATTGGTTACTCCATCTGACGAAGATCGCAAAGAGGTATTAAACGAAGTAACCGAATACGCTACCCAGCTAGGTACTGCTGCAGACATGAACACATTCATCCGTTCCACCGGTTCTGTAGTTCCTTTTTCTGAAATTGCAATCAACAAGACTGTATATCCTAATGATGTAGTTGCTCGTTTGGACTCTGTAACTATCAACGAAGTATATGGTCCTTACTATAACCAAGCAGATGATTCATATAATGCTTTTAAAATTATTGCCAAACAGACAGCTCCCGACTCAATCCAATATCGTCAAATTCAGGTATATGCCGAAGATGCTGCTAAAACCGCAACTTTAGCCGATAGTATTTTTAATGCACTGAAAGGTGGAGCAGACTTTACTGATATTGCAAAAAAATATGGTCAGACAGGTGAAGCGACTTGGTTGACTGCACGCAACTATGAAGGTGCTGCATTAGATGCAGACAATGCTAAATACATTAACACATTGATAAACTCTAATGTCAAAGAATTAACCAATCTTCAGATCGGACAAGCTAACGTTATTCTTCAAGTATTGGACAAAAAAGCTATGAAAGATAAATATAAAGTTGCAGTGATTAAACGTCCGGTTGAATTTAGCAAAGAAACATACAACAAAGCATACAATGATTTCAGTCAATTCGTAGCACAGAACACTACAATGGATAAAATTATTGCCAATGCAGAAGAAAGCGGATATCGCTTGTTAGAACGTGCTGATTTCCGTAGCGCAGAACACCGTGTGGGTGGTGTAAAAGGAACTCGTGAAGCGTTGAAATGGATTTTTGCAGCCAAGGAAGGTGAAGTGTCCCCATTGTATGAATGTGGTGAAAACGATCACTTGATGGTAGTTGCTCTTGAAAAGATTAATCCTGCCGGATATCGTAATATTAATCTTGTTGCCGACATGCTGAAAGCAGAAATCATCAAAGATAAAAAAGCTGAAAAACTGATAGCTGAAATGAAAAGTGCAAGCAGCATTGACCAAGTAAAAAGTATGGCAAATGCAGTTAGCGATTCTGTAAAACATATAACTTTTTCTGCTCCGGCATATGTTTCAGTAACTCGCGCTAGCGAACCAGCTTTAGGTGCTTATGCAAGTAAAGCTGAAATAAATAAGTTAACTGGTCCTATCAAAGGTAATGCAGGTGTTTACATGATTCAGGTTTACAACAAAGAAAAGAGTGCAGAAGAATTTGATGCCAAGAATGAAGAAAACAACTTGTCCAATATGGCAGGGCGTTATGCTAGCAGTTTCATCAATGACCTGTATAAGAAAGCTGATGTAAAAGACGACCGTTACTTATATTTCTAATATCAGAAAGTTATCAATAAGACAAAACAGGCTGTATCGAAAATTCGTCGATACAGCCTGTTTTGTCTTATTCCTATTTTCGCAAAAATTAAAGATGAAATAATTTATAAAATCTATTCGTTTACGTTCCGTATTCCCATTTTTATCATTATGTTTGCAACAGTAATTATGAAGTATTTTATTGCTATATGTACGTGTATCCTTTTGTTATGTAGCTTTAATAGTACAAATAAAGGAGGAATTATCCGCGAATGCCCGCCAGAAGTCATATCTTCTATATCCATGCTTTCGGATGATACGAATTCCTATCGCCAATTATCTACAGAAAAACGATATGACGCTCCTAATGTGAAACTATCCGAAGTAAATCTTTTATGTTTCACTTTACGTACTCCGATGTTTACCAAAACATCAAAACCCTTATCTACAATCAAAGTACTTTGCCATTACCGTATTCTTCTACCTGAACAAAAATTTAATAGCCTATATCCTAGCATTAATTATGTAAAATCCTCGTGTAAATACTTCATTTACACATTAGGACATATTTTGATTTAGCAGCTATTTCCTCTTACTTATTCTTGATCATTATTATTCCGGATTGAAATTATTCTATCGGCGTGTATACATATATGTGTGACACTACGATGTGAATATCACTATAACTCGGAATTTAATACTATTTTACCTACTAAATCACATTTATATTATAATGCTACACTTATTTTTATCCACATTGGCCATGATGGGGCTTACTTTCCTCATCGGTTTTTTTGTCGCTGCTATTATTAAAGGAATAGCGCTGGCAGCAGATTCTATGGATTTCTATAGCTCCCACCTATTGGAACTTCAACGTTTAAGAAAAATCAAAAAAGCACGTGCCCGTTTTATCCAATTAGTATGGAATAATTCTCCAGAAGAGATGGAAGCTCTAGGAGACAGCCGTGAAAACTGGAACCGAGGAATGAACAGCGATCTGAGAGGAAAACAGGAAGGTGGTTACTACCATGGTGTCAGTCATGGAGCATCCCAATTAAATCTGATAGATTATTACTATCCGGACACAAAGATGATCTACCTTAAGAAACGGGAGGAAATGCATAATCAGCAACAAAAAAGCACTCATGTGAAAAAGAATCTTTCAATGAATAAATAACCTGAAAATCAACAATTAGATATGGAAAATATAGATTTTGGAATACTTTTCCAAGGCATTGGTACAATGATAGAAAGCGGTTGGTTCCTTGCCTGTGCGCGCGTTTTTTTAATTCTTTTGGGATTTCTACTCATTTATCTAGGTTGGAAAGGAATATTGGAACCCATGGTCATGATTCCAATGGGACTCGGTATGATAGCCATCAATTGTGGAACATTAATCATGCCGGATGGAAATCTAGGCAATCTTTTTCTTGATCCCATGCTCTCGGATACAGACGAATTGATGAATACCATGCAAATAGATTTTCTGCAACCGGTTTACACCCTCACATTCAGTAATGGACTCATCGCTTGTTTCGTCTTCATGGGAATCGGAACCTTGCTAGATGTAGGTTTCCTGCTACAAAAACCTTTTGCTAGTTTGTTTCTGGCACTTTGCGGAGAACTAGGAACCTTTCTCACATTGCCAATTGCCAATGCACTTGGCTTATCGGCACAAGAGAGTGCTTCTGTAGCCATGGTAGGAGGTGCAGATGGTCCGATGGTACTGTTCACTTCATTGGCATTAGCCAAGCATTTGTTTGTACCGATTACCGTGGTAGCTTATCTCTATTTAGGATTGACTTACGGCGGTTATCCCTATTTGGTTAAATTACTGATTCCCAAACGTTTCCGTTCCATCAAAATGACCGTAAAGAAAGCGCCGAAGAATTACGATGCCAAGGTAAAGCTTGCTTTCGCAGCGGTACTCTGCGCTGTACTCTGCTTCCTTTTTCCAGTGGCCTCTCCCCTGTTTTTCTCTCTATTTCTAGGAGTGGCTGTACGTGAATCAGGGATGAAACATATTTATGATTTTGTCAGCGGTCCATTGCTTTACGGTTCTACTTTTATGCTGGGATTATTATTAGGAGTGCTTTGCGACGCTCATCTGCTACTAGATCCTAAAATCTTAAAATTGCTGATACTAGGTATGTTGGCATTGTTACTATCAGGTATCGGAGGTATTTTAGGCGGATATATCATGTACTATATCAAGAAAGGAAATTATAATCCAGTCATTGGCATTGCTGCTGTAAGCTGCGTACCAACTACTGCCAAAGTGGCACAAAAGATTGTCAGTAAAGACAATCCTGATTCATTTATCCTAGGAGATGCACTAGGAGCCAATATATCGGGAGTTATTACTTCAGCAATTATTACAGGTATTTATATCACAATCATCCCGCTATTATGAAACAGCATGAATCCTACCTAATAAATTTCATCCACTTTTAATAATGCTATCATTTTCGCAGAGGGCAGTCCGCGTATCTGCCCTCTGCCACCACTACCAACTAAAAATAATTGGAATGGTGAATTGATTCACATAAAACTCCCGATACCATTTCTTTGAATTGAAATAATACCCCGTACTCCATCTTTCATTCACTAATTGAAGTACCCGCAATGCTTCGGCATCCATTAATGGATCAAGTCCTCTCACCAACTGAAAATCTTTCATTGAACCATCTATATCCACATTGAAACTATAAATCACCCGTCCCTGCTTTCCCGTAGCCTTCATTTCGGGAGTAATTTTCAGATGAGAATTAATAAATTGCGTCAAAGCAACAGTACCACCGGGATAAGAAGAGTATCTATAAGGCTCCCAAGTGATCTTTTCCAAATCTTCCTGTGCGCATTCCCTATATAATAAATAATGCTCCAGATCCTCTTTCCAAAAACGCATAGTTAAAAAATAATCATATGGCACAGATTTTCTGTTTTTCATAGCAGGAATCAACCGGGGAAAATTAGAAAGAATACGTATGGACTCTTTATCAAAAGCCGGATGAGTACCTTTTATCACACGGATATCCACAATTTCTCCTTTTTCATTTACCGTAAAACGGCAAATAGCGACGGCTTTATCCACTTTATCGTCAGGCCAACTCATATTTCCCATAACAAGACTACGAATATCATCAGGAAAGACAGGCATGGAATCGACAAGTTGTCCTCTGCAAGATTCCAGAACTTGCTGCTGCCGCCAAATGCGGTCACTGTAAACATCAGGATTAAAAGGAATATGAAAGACGATAGTAGTATCTATATCTCTACCGCTTTCTTTGCAGGCTGCCATTCACGCATACCCTCAATCACATCTTCGGCCGCCTTAGCAAACAAGGGGTGAGTGGCTTCAATATATTTACAACGGACAGTCCCCAAACTATCAATGCGGAGCGTACACACAGCTTCACCTGCAATATTGGCCCTTAATAAAGAATCCGGATATACGAGCTGCCACACAGCATAATCCGTAATACCTTTTACTGTAGGATAATATGGCGGGAGATTCATGTTCTTTTGTGCATAAAAAGATAGAAAGGGAAATATGCACCCTATTAATAAAAGTGATAATCTATTATTCATGCCTAAGTCAAGTTTTCACAAAATTAGCGACTACACATGATATAAACAACACCACTAACATTAATATATATAAAAGAAAGCGGAGATACCTCATCGCATCCCCGCTTTCTACATTAAATACTAACTATTAATTATTTTCAGGACGAAGTTTACGTACGGTTACAGCAGTCTGCCACATTTCGCTTTCACGCAATGCCTTCAATTCTTCTTCCAATTTTTCACGATAATCGGGTTTAGAGTTAGAATCGATAGAAATCTGAGCTCGTTGCCAGTCTTCACACTGTGATATAACTTTTCAACTACGGGTTTGATAGCATCGTGAAATGGGGTCATCCAATCCAATGCACCGCGCTGAGCAGTGGTAGAGCAGTTAGCATACATCCAGTCCATACCATTCTTAGCAAACAAAGGCATCAATGACTGGGTTAATTCTTCTACAGTTTCATTAAATGCTTCAGAAGGACTATGTCCGTTTTCACGCAATACTTCATACTGAGCCAACAACAATCCTTGGATAGCCCCCATTAAAGAACCGCGTTCACCTGTCAGGTCAGAAGTTGCTTCACGCTGGAAAGTCGTTTCGAATAAATAGCCTGAACCGATACCAATACCCAATGCAATAGTACGTTCATAAGCCTTACCGGTTACATCCTGATAGATAGCGTATGAAGAGTTCAAGCCACGACCTTCCAAGAACATGGTACGCAGTGAAGTACCCGAACCTTTAGGAGCTACCATGATCACATCAATATCAGTAGGAGGAACTACCCCTGTACGGTCACTCCAAGTAATGGCAAAGCCATGAGAGAAATAAAGTGCCTTGCCTTGGGTCAAGTAAGGTTTGATAGTCGGCCATACAGACATAACAGCTGCATCAGATAACAGACACATTACGATAGTCGCTTTCTGACAAGCCTCTTCAATACCAAACAGAGTTTCACCCGGAACCCATCCGTCAGCAACTGCTTTTTCATATGTTTTTCCCGGACGCTGACCAACAATTACATTGAAACCATTGTCCCGGAGATTCAAAGACTGCCCCGGTCCCTGTACACCATACCCGATCACAGCGATTGTTTCATCTTTCAATACTTCACGTGCTTTTTCCAAAGGAAATTCATCGCGGATAACTACAGTTTCTGTAACGCCGCCAAAATTCAATTGTGCCATTTTAAATTATAAATTAAAAATTAAAAATTAGATTCTAAATAAATATCACCTTACTACGAACGACAACATCTGTGCCATTCTTCTTCACCTCTATATCATATTCTTTCTCCTCCACTTCCTCGCGGTAGAAACTCAATATATCACCATAATAACTCTCAGCTACATAAGCCATCTCAAAACGTTTAATCCGTTTCTCTTTAAAAAACTCTATAGGAAACAAATCGAGAATATGTTCTATATACTTAATACTGTTCACATGACCATTAATATCAATATCGCTATATCTGGTCTGGTATTCAGAAACCGGAGCTTTCTCTGTCACCTTAATACGACCGGGCTTGCTTATAGGACATTTCTTATCGCATACATAATCAATGATACTACCTCCGTGAAGCGTAAGCAGGTCAGCAGGTTTGCGAGTTTCCATACTGATCATCGCCCATACAGAACGGGCGTATCCGACAGTCTTTCCTTCCTTGTCCAAAATTGCAAAATTACGGTCTGTAAAAAGACGATAAACATTCTCTACCCATGTCTGAATACTGAAACCCTCATATTGACAGGGCATATTCTCTAACTCTACAGCTAAACGGGAAAGTACCCATGTATAATGATTCTCATTGAGCGTAGCAATTCCGAAACCCCGGTCGGCAGCATGAAAGCCGGCACAATTCAGTAAATGATTACCCAACACACTCATGGTCAACTTTCCACTGAAATCACAGTGAAAGGGTTCTGCCACAAATCTGTATGTTCCTACTTTATTCTCACTCATCATTATTCTGTTTTTTGCTGGCGATACTTTTCCTCGCGTTGGGTCAGATATTCGTTCACACGCTCGAAACAGCTGGTAGTAATGGCCACACGTCCCGAACGGACAAACTGCAACACACATCCCAATCCGCGCAACTCCTCATAAAGAGCAGTAATTTCCTCACTCATCCCATTCTTTTCAACAATAGAGAAAACCGGATTCACTTCTACAATGCGGGCACTATAACGGCGGATAACTTTAGATGCCATAGGATTCTCCTGAAATTCAGGAGTAGAAACCTTGTACAAAGCAATCTCATGCTGATAAATCTCACTATCAGTAAAATAATGTGCCTGCAAAACATCTATTTTCTTTTCAATCTGCTTCACCACTTTTTCTATCACATCCTGGGTGGTCCAAGCAGTAATAGTATATTTATGCACCCCCTTGATGGAAGATGCAGAAACATTAAGACTTTCGATATTAATTTGGCGGCGAGTAAACACTGCCGTAATCTGGTTCAGCAAACCGGCGATATTTTCTGAATGAACGATTAATGTATATAATGTCTTGTCCATAATTATTAAATTAGCATTCCAGTAACATCTGATTCACCGAGCTCCCGGAGGTGTCATCGGCAACACATTTCCCTCTTCTATCACACAAGCTTCCAGCAGGAATGGCCCGTCAGTAGTCAACATTTCATGGATAGCAGCCTGCAATTCCTCACGCTTCATAACACGGCGGGCAGGAATCTCATATGCCTCGGCAATCTTCATATAATCCGGATTCAACATCGGAGTAAATGAATAACGATGACCAAAAAACATAGCTTGCCATTGACGAACATTACCCAAATAGTTATTGTTCAATAAAATAATCTTTACCGGTGCTTTTTGCTCCATGATAGTTCCCAATTCTTGAATATTCATCTGCAAACCGCCATCCCCCATAAATACGCATACAGTACGATCCGGGCGACCGAAAGTAGCGCCTATAGCAGCGGGAAGACCGAATCCCATCGTTCCCAATCCACCCGAAGTTACAATGCTACGGTTCTTACTGTATTTAAAATAACGAGCAGCCATCATTTGGTTCTGTCCTACATCTGTCACCAATACAGCCTCGTTGTTCGAAGCCTCACTTACCGCACGCACCACTTCACCCATATTCAACGCCCCGTCAACAGGATGAATTTCTTTACTGATAACATGTTCATATTCCGTCTTTTCATATTCAGTAAAGCTATCAATCCATTCGGAATGTTCATTCTTCCGGATAAGTTGCGTCAGCATAGCTAGCGTATATTTACAATTACCTAATACGGGTACATCCACTTTTACATTCTTATCTATTTCAGAATGGTCAATATCCAAATGAATCACCTTTGCCTGTTTAGCATATGTATCTAATTTTCCAGTTACACGATCGTCAAAGCGCATACCTACAGCAATCAACACATCACATTCATTAGTTTTGACATTGGGCCCCAGATTTCCATGCATACCTAACATTCCTTTGTTTAAAGGATGCGAAGTTGGTATAGCCGAAAGTCCCAGCAAAGTACAGCCACAAGGCATATCGGCTTTTTCTATAAATGCACGTAACTCATCTTGCGCATTACCTAACTCTACCCCCTGTCCTACCAACACTAATGGCCTTTGAGCATTGTTTATCAATTCGGCAGCCTCCTGAAGAGATTCCTTATCAGGATTAGGTTCTGGATCATAACTACGGATAAAATCAAGCTTCATCGGTTCATAATCCACCATCTCCACTTGTGCATTCTTGGCAAAGTCCAAAACGACAGGACCGGGACGTCCGCTTTTAGCTATATAGAAAGCACGGGCTACAGCCCAAGCTACATCTTCCGCACGACGAATTTGGTAACTCCATTTGGTAATAGGCTGAGTGATGCCACCAGATCCACTTCCTGAAAAGCATCCGTACCTAAAAAGGAAGCTCCTACCTGCCCGGCAATCACCACGATAGGCGTGCTGTCAATCATAGCATCGGCAATGCCAGTAATGGTATTTGTCGCACCGGGCCCGCTAGTCACCAAACAGACACCAACCTCACCGGATACGCGGGCAAATCCCTGTGCTGCATGGGCAGCTCCTTGTTCATGACGGACCAATATATGGTTCAATGTATTTCTATGATGATATAAAGCATCAAAAGTAGGCATGATAGAACCTCCGGGATATCCGAAAAGAGTTTTCACTCCTTGATACTCCAAAGAACGCATCATCGCCTCTGCTCCTGTTATCTTTTCTTTTGCCATAATTGTTTAGTTGAGAATTGAGAATCAAAAAAATACGATGCCGGACAATCGACCAATGACAACAAATCTATTTTTTTTATTCTCAATTTTTAATTTCTAATTTAGTCAATGATTCTCACTCCTCCTTTATCTGCAGAACTTACCATACTAGCGTATGCCTTCAAGCTTTTAGGAACTTTACGGTCACGGGTCACCGCTGTCATCGGTCGGGCGGCCAATTCTTCGTCACTCAGTTTCACATTGATACTGCGATTCGGAATATCGATTTCAATTATATCACCATCCACTATTTTTCCGATATTACCACCCGCTGCAGCTTCGGGAGAAATATGCCCGATGCTTAATCCCGAAGTTCCTCCACTAAAACGTCCGTCGGTAATCAAAGCACATTCTTTTCCTAAATGCTTGGATTTGATATAGGAAGTAGGATAAAGCATTTCCTGCATACCGGGACCACCTTTCGGACCTTCATGAGTGATAACAACAACATCTCCGCTGACTACTTTTCCTCCTAAAATACCTTCACAAGCAGCATCCTGCGAATCAAACACCTTGGCAGGCCCCGAGAATTTCCAAATACTTTCATCCACTCCGGCCGTTTTCACTACGCAACCATCCTGTGCAATGTTCCCTTTCAAAACGGCCAAACCCCCATCTTTACTATAGGCATGTTGCAAATCGCGGATACAACCATTGGCACGATCTGTATCCAGTTCTTTATAAACAGCATTCTGAGAACCTAACTTTATATTGAATTTGTTTCCCGGAGCACTTGAATAAATACGTTTTGCTTCAGTATCCACTTCTTTCTTACATATATTATATTTTTCGACAGCTTCCGCCAATGTCAGGCCGTCCACTCGTTTCACATCAGTTTTCAGCAAACCACCCTTGGATAATTCTCCCAATATATTAAGGATACCACCGGCACGGTTCACATCCTGGATATGATATTTCTGTGTATTCGGAGCTACTTTACACAAACAAGGCACATGGCGTGAAAGCATATCAATATCATCCATCTTGAAATCTACTTCCGCCTCGTGGGCGATAGCTAAAAGATGGAGCACAGTATTGGTAGAACCACCCATTGCAATATCCAATGTCATGGCATTCAGAAAAGCGTCACGAGTAGCAATGTTGCGTGGTAACACGCTGTCATCTCCCTCCTCATAATATTTATAAGCATTCTTCACTATCAGAGCAGCCGCATCTTTAAACAACTGAGTACGGTTGGCATGAGTCGCCAAAATAGTGCCATTCCCCGGAAGCCCCAGACCAATAGCCTCATTGAGGCAATTCATGGAATTAGCCGTAAACATACCCGAACAGCAACCACAGCCAGGACACGCATTATTTTCAATTTGAGCCACATCCTCATCGCTGACCGATGCATCAGCAGATTTAATCATGGCGTCTATCAAATCAAGATGCTGGTTATTCCATTCTCCCGCTTCCATAGGACCACCCGATACAAAAACAGCCGGTATGTTCAGTCGCATGGCAGCCATCAGCATACCTGGAGTGATTTTGTCACAATTACTGATACACACCATTGCATCCGCCTTGTGAGCATTCACCATATATTCCACGCTGTCGGCAATGATATCACGACTGGGCAGTGAATACAGCATACCATCGTGTCCCATAGCTATTCCGTCATCAATGGCAATCGTATTGAATTCTGCTGCAAAACATCCCAATTTTTCAATCTCAACTTTCACCTGCTGACCTATTTCATGCAGATGGGTATGTCCCGGAACAAACTGTGTAAACGAATTTACTATGGCTATAATGGGCTTGCCCATCATTTCTTTTTTCATGCCGTTAGCCACCCATAAAGCTCTCGCTCCTGCCATACGGCGACCCTGTGTGCTAAACGAACTGCGTAACTGATTCTTCATCTTATTCTAAATCTATAACGTCCTATACTTATTGAAAAAGCCTTCCTCACCATGTGAGAAAGGCTTCCAATTATTTCTTTATATGTACAACTACACATACACAACCTTTCTCACGCTCCTAGTGTGACCACCACGACGCGAATAATATGCAGGACTGCTAGGTTATTTAGAGTAGTAATATTCATATATCTGTTTTCTTTGTTTCTTTAACGACTGCAAAGGTAAGGCGTTTTTCGTAACAAACAAATAAAATGAAGATTTTTTTTCTTATAAATTATTATTCGTAACTAAATCGAGCTTTAAACAATCATTTTATCACAAATATACACTGTATCTTCCAACGGATAAATAAAAAAGAGAATGCATTGGTTTGCATTCTCTTTTCAGTTCATTTATTTCATTTTATAAATTTACTTATTCGCCACATCTTCCATATAGGAATCCAACCCCTTGTTTTTCAATGTAACATTCAACAACTGTACATACTTCTTGTACTGCTCATTTGTCAATGTACGTTTCATCAGTTTGAAGTTTCCATATACGGCTTCACGCAATTTTTTACCTTGTTTAGCTTCTTTTGCGTAGCTTGCGCTTTGTACTTTGTCAGCAAAATAATCAGAAATATTAGCAACTTCCTCCATCTGACGTGCATCCAAATTCAAATATTTGCTCAACTTTGCGACGTTAACATCTACCTTCCAATCTTTACCTTCTACTTTTTCTCCTGCAAAACTTGTAGCTGACATTCCTAATGCCACTACAACCAACAATACTAAACGTTTCATAATACCTAAAATTTTAATTTGTTAAACCTAAAAACAATTTATTTAGTACCTAAGAACTAAATAATACCTTTTAAAAAACAATCTCGTTATCTCTTTCTCTTTACACTGCAAATATAACAACATGCTTTACGACATGTTGTCATATATCCGTTAATTAAAGCAAAAATCTATCAAGGCGAGCGGTTAATTGATTTATATCAAGAATCAAACGCAATCAAAAGCGCATTTATAGTATCATAATAACAAATTTATGTAATATAAACGTAATAACAAAGGATTAAGGGGAATTAATTCGTATCTTTGCCAACAAAAAACTTACGTAAATAGTTTATATTACATTATTATAATAAGAAAACATGGAAAATAAGTACATCACCGTAGCATACAAACTTTATGTAATGCAGGACGGCCAGAAAACATTGGTAGAAGAAGCAACTGTAGAACATCCTTTCCAATTCATATCCGGATTAGGAACCACACTGGAACGCTTTGAAACAGAAATAACAGCCTTAAAGAAGGGTGACAAATTTAAATTTGTCATTCCTACCGCAGAAGCCTACGGAGAATATATGCCCGAAGGTGTGCGCACTGTATCTAAAGATATGTTCACCATTGATGGTGTTTTTGATGAAGAACGCATCTTCCCGGGAGCTGTCATTCCCTTACAGGACAATGAGGGACATCACTTCTACGCTACCGTAAGCGAAGTAACCAATGACACTGTAACTGTAGATTTGAACCATCCTCATGCAGGTAAAGATCTCACTTTTGAAGGTGAAGTAGTAGAATCCCGCACAGCCACTAATGAAGAAATTCAGGAAATGGTAAAAATGATGAGTGGAGAAGGATGCGGCTGTGGTTGTGGTGACTGCGGAGAAGGATGCGGTGATGAAGGTGGATGCGGATGCGGACATTGTCATTAATTTCGTTAAACAATAGATAAAGAAGAGGACGGAACAAAACATCCGCCCTCTTTTTATTATTGATAACGAAACAATACTGATTGGCAGCTTCAGTGTTTCTTCAAACATTTCAAAAAAAAGAACTTGAAGTTTTCAAAAAAGATCTAGTTCTTTTCTATTAAACATCTAGTTCTTTTAAAAAAAGAACTAGACCTTTTTTAAAAACGTCCGGTTCTTTTTGACTATAGGACCGGTTATCTTGATTCATAGGCGAAACAAATGCATTTAGCTGGGTAATAAACACATTTTTCTTCTATTGCAAGACACAGATAATAAGACTAAAGAATAACATAATGTAACAAAGAAGTTAAAAATGAACAGAGAGAATGCCAAACCGTTTGCCCATTCCAAACACTATCTGTATTTTTGGCAGAAATATTCTGATCAAATGAATGAGAATGTCCTTGCCAAATTGAAAATACTCGCAGAATCTGCTAAATATGATGTTTCCTGCTCTAGTAGTGGGACCGTGCGCCGTAACCAATCCGGCGCATTGGGAAACACCGTAGGCGGCTGGGGGATATGCCATAGCTTCGCCGAGGACGGTCGTTGCATATCCTTGCTGAAAATAATGCTGACCAATTATTGTATCTATGACTGTGCCTATTGTATCAATAGAAGAAGCAATGACATTCCCCGCGCCACGCTTTCGGTAAGCGAACTGGTAGACCTCACCATCGAATTCTACCGACGCAACTATATAGAAGGGCTTTTCCTCAGTTCCGGCGTTGTACGCAATCCTGATTACACCATGGAAAGGTTGGTACGTGTTGCCAAAGACCTGCGGTTAGTACACAAATTCAACGGATATATTCACCTGAAAAGTATCCCCGGAGCCAGTCGCGAACTAGTCAATGAAGCCGGACTCTACGCCGACCGTCTCAGTGTAAACATAGAAATTCCCAAAGAAGAGAATCTGAAATTACTGGCTCCCGAAAAAGATCACAAAAGTGTATACCAACCCATGCGCTATATCCAGCAGGGAATACTTACCAACAAAGAAGACCGAAAAAAATTCCGCCATATTCCACGCTTCGTTCCTGCCGGACAAAGTACGCAGATGATTGTCGGTGCCACAACCGAATCAGACAAAGACATCCTTTATCTTTCTTCTTCACTCTACCAACACCCCACCATGAGGCGCGTCTACTACTCTGGATATATATCCGTAAATACATACGACAAACGGCTTCCGGCACTGAAACAGCCGCCATTGGTACGTGAGAACCGTTTGTATCAAGCCGACTGGCTGTTACGTTTCTATCAATTAAAGTAGAAGAAATAGTCGATGACTCCTATCCTGATCTAGATTTGGAAATCGACCCCAAATTAGGTTGGGCATTACGGCATCCAGAACAATTTCCTATAGATATAAACCAGGCAGATTACGAAATGATTCTCAGAGTACCGGGTATCGGAATCAAATCGGCAAGACAAATCATCGCGTCACGCCGCTTCTCAAAACTGGGATTCTATGAACTGAAAAAAATAGGTGTAGTGATGAAAAAAGCGCAATACTTCATAACCTGCAACGAACTCCCCACCCGGACTGTTAATGAACTAACTCCGACAGGAGTACGCAGACTGTTAGTACCCAAACCCAAAAAGAAAGTGGACGAACGCCAATTAATACTAAACTTTACTGATAACAAATGATTCTGTTTATCTATGACCATACATTTGAAGGCTTGCTGACTTGCATTTTCGATGCTTACTTCCGCAAAACCTTTCCTGACTTGCTCTTGATGGAAGGCGAGCCGCTACCCTTGTTTTACAATGAAGCCATACACATAGCCACTGATGAAGAGAAAGCCGGACGCGTGTGGCGCGGATTACAGAAAAAAATCTCCAAGCATGCCCTTTTCAGCTTGACCTGCTGCTGGTTATCAGAATTACCAAAGGTGGACGAAATGCTTTTCCACTATATCCAGAAGGCCATAAACTCTCCTCATTCTATTGAGACCAACTTTGCCGATCCTGATGTGCTGGAGCTTGCGAAAATCTATAAAAGAGTAGATGGAGAACGAGTACACCTCATGCAATTCGTCCGTTTCCAAAAAGCAGCGGACGGAACTTTCTTTGCAGCCGTAAAACCTCAATTCAACGCACTGCCACTGGCTGTGGATCATTTCAAAGACCGTTTTGCCGACCAGCGTTGGCTCATTTATGATGTGAAGCGACAATATGGGTATTACTATAATCTAACAGAGATGGAAGAAGTAACATTTGAAGATCCCCGCCAAGCACATCTGGTCACAGGAATGCTAAATGAAACATTGATGGACAACAATGAGAGATTATTTCAGGAACTTTGGAAAACATATTTCAAGTCCATTTGTATCAAAGAACGTTGGAATCCCCAAAAACACCGGCAAGATATGCCTGTCAGGTATTGGAAATATCTGACGGAGAAACAATAAACAGTTCTTCCGGATATCCCACATCTACTAAAAACAAGGCATGTCCCGGCACAGAACTACCGGCACTACAACGATCTTTATTCTCTATCACCTTCCTGAACCCATCTAAAGTCATTTTACCACGCCCCACTTCCACCAGCGTACCTACCACAGCCCTTACCATATTCCGTAAAAAACGGTCGGCTTTAATAGTAAATACCCATTCTGTTCCACTCACCCGCGTCCATTCAGCATACATAATCCGGCAATTATTCGTCTTCACATCAGTATGCAATTTACTGAAACTGGTAAAATCAGTATAATCAAACAATACACGGGCAGCCTCATTCATTTTCTCAAAATCCAATGAATTAAAAAGCCTCCAAGCATAATGACGGTTAAACGGATCTTTCCGGATAGTCACATAATACTTATAAGTACGATAAGTCGCGTCAAAACGGGCATGCGCATCATCCTTCACCCGCTTCACATCGTAAACCGCTATATCGGAAGGAAGCAAGCGATTCAATTTCTCCGTTATCTGAACACAATCCAACTCCTGGTCATAATCAAAATGCGCGACCATGAGACGTGCATGCACGCCGGCATCAGTACGTCCTGCTCCCACTACCTCTATTTCTTGACGGAGAAAAGTAGAAAAAGCACGCATTAATGTTTCCTGTACACTGTCACCATTGGCTGAATCTGCAACCGTGATAATTTGTCCCATCATAAGCCAAATATATGAAATACCGCATCGTAAAGCCTCTAACCAAGTGAAAATTCAATAATTCAGCGGGCTGTTATATGAAAACATCCCTGTTTCAACTCATATTTGATATAGCATTTGTCCGACTTCCGAAGATCACGGAGTACCTCGGCCAATACCAACTTCAGCGTATCCGGACTAACATCCTGCATAGGACGTCCATCCGGATCTTCCACCTTACAAAACCGACGGTAACTGACATCGAAAGTTGTCCCAAAAGCATGAGCTGAATTAGCAGAAGCATTTCCATTGCGACGACGAAGACGTTTCACATCATCTGCCGTACGAAGTACAGAAGTAACAATGATTTGATTAGGATTCAATCCTTTGCAACTCAATGAATCCAAAAAAATTGGCTCCTATTGTATCCAATAACGCACTAGCTTGCGGAATCAGAAAAGGAATGGAGTGAGTCAGCGAATCCATAGCATAACGCTCACAAGGTTTTATCTGGACCAATTTACCACCCAATCCCTCTGCTTCCGAACGAGAAGCCAACGGGCGAATTCCTATTTTCTTCGCTACACTGAGATGAGTATCATTCAAATCACCGAAACTACGTTTATAGCTAATTACACCTTTTATATTATGAGGCTCATTCATCTTCATGGACATATCTTTTTCCTTGCAACCGGAAGAAACTGTCAAGGAAAACAAAAGTGACAATAGCGTGCAACATGCACCTTTCATACAATTCATAATCTAACTATCTTTTCAAATTCCTCGCAAAGATAGATTAAAATCCTTTTTTCTGAAAAAGCTTATGCAAATAAATTGCCCGGAAAATAAGAACAATGAAAACCTTTCATTAAATTTGCACCCTATAAACAAGTACGTAAAGTACCTAAACTAGTTAAATGATAGAAAAACATATAGTTTTAGAGGATATTGATCCTGTTATATTTTATGGCGTAAACAACGTCAATATGAAAATGATACAAGCTTTGTATCCCAAATTAAAAATTGTGGCACGTGGAAATGTCATCAAAGTATTGGGAGACGAAGAGGAAATGTGTGCTTTTGAAGAGAATATATTGGCTTTGGAAAAGCATTGCGCCCAGTATAATTCACTGAAAGAAGAAGTGATTTTAGATATAGTAAAAGGTCGTTCACCCCAAATAGAGAAAACAGGGGATACTATTGTATTCAGTGTAACAGGAAAACCGATCGTCCCCCGTAGTGAGAACCAATTGAGGCTGGTACAAGAATATGAGAAGAACGATATGCTGTTCGCTATCGGTCCCGCAGGTTCAGGAAAGACCTATACCGCTATTGCCCTTGCTGTCCGTTCTCTGAAAAACAAAGAAATCAAAAAAATTATTTTGAGCCGTCCAGCTGTAGAGGCAGGAGAAAAACTCGGATTTTTACCCGGTGATATGAAAGATAAGATTGACCCTTATCTACAACCACTATATGACGCATTACAAGATATGATTCCCGCCGCCAAGCTAAAAGAATATATGGAACTGAATGTGATTCAAATTGCCCCATTAGCATTTATGCGCGGACGCACCTTGAATGACGCTGTAGTGATATTGGACGAGGCTCAAAATACCACCACCCAGCAAATTAAAATGTTCCTCACTCGTATGGGGATGAACACCAAAATGATTGTAACAGGTGACATGACACAGATAGACTTACCATCTTCACAAACTTCGGGATTGATACAAGCACTAAAAATTCTGAAAGGCGTGAAAGGAATCAGTTTCATCGAACTCAACAAGAAGGACATTGTACGGCACAAACTGGTTACCCGCATTGTGGAAGCATACGAGAAGTTTGAAGAAAAACAGAAAACCCTTCATTCATGCCATTCTGAACGAAGTGAAAAATCTGAAAACATAAAACGAATTTATTGATTTTAATTATAAATAAAGACATGAGTAAAGCATTAACAAGAACAGACTTTAACTTTCCGGGACAGAAAAGTGTGTACCACGGCAAAGTGCGTGATGTATACAACATCAATGACGAAAAGTTAGTAATGGTAGCTACGACCGTATCTCCGCATTCGACGTAGTTCTGCCTGAAGGTATTCCCTACAAAGGACAAATGCTGAACCAGATTGCAGCCAAATTTCTGGATGCAACTACTGACATCTGCCCCAACTGGAAAATGGCGACCCCAGATCCTATGGTTACCGTAGGAGTTATGTGTCAAGGTTTTCCTGTGGAAATGATTGTCCGTGGTTACCTGTGCGGTAGCGCATGGCGTGCTTACAAAAACGGCGTTCGCGAAATCTGTGGTGTACAACTTCCCGAAGGAATGAAAGAAAACCAGAAATTTCCCGAACCAATCATTACTCCAACCACTAAAGCCGAAATGGGCCTGCATGACGAAGACATCTCTAAGGAAGAAATTCTGAAACAAGGTCTGGCTACTCCCGAAGAATACGAAATATTGGAAAAATATACATTGGCTCTGTTCAAACGCGGTACTGAAATCGCTGCAGAACGCGGACTGATCCTGGTAGATACCAAATACGAATTCGGTAAACACAACGGCACTATTTACCTGATGGATGAGATCCACACTCCGGATTCAAGCCGTTACTTCTATTTGGAAGGTTATGAAGAACGCTTTGCAAAAGGCGAACCTCAAAAACAACTTTCTAAAGAATTCGTACGCGAATGGTTGATGGAAAATGGTTTCCAAGGCAAAGAAGGACAACAAGTTCCCGAAATGACTCCGGAAATCGTAAATTCTATCAGCGAACGCTACATGGAACTGTTCGAGCACATCACCGGCGAAAAATTTGTGAAAGCAGACACTGAAAACATCGCCGCACGTATAGAAAAGAACGTAACCGAATACTTGAAATAAATAAAAATGAAAAATTAAAGATTAAAAGACAAGTACAGGAATCCAAAAATCCTCCACCCTCTCCTTTTAATCTTTAATTTTCAATTTTAATTAAACATGAACTACCCACAAGAAAAAATCAAGCCCTACAACGCTGACGAAAAGAAAAGCGTCCAAGTAGAGAAAATGTTCGACAACATTGCCCCTGCTTACGACCAGTTGAATCATGCCCTTTCATGGAATATTGACAAAAGCTGGCGCCGCAAAGCCATTAACTGGCTGAAACCTTTTCACCCGCAATACATAATGGATGTAGCCACCGGAACGGGCGATTTTGCCATTCAAGCCTGTCAGACACTTCACCCCCAAGAGCTGATAGGTACCGATATATCCGAAGGCATGATGAATGTGGGACGTGAAAAAGTAAAAGCCGCCGGACTGGACAGCCGTATCTCCTTTGCTAAAGAAGACTGTACAGCACTTACCTTTCCCGACAAACGCTTTGACGCTATTACCGTAGCATTCGGTGTACGCAATTTCGAGGACCTTGACAAAGGACTCCGCGAAATGCACCGCGTACTGAAAGACAACGGAAAACTAGTCATTTTGGAACTCTCTGAACCCGACTGGTTTCCCATGAAACAGCTATATGCTGTCTATTCTAAAATAGTCATCCCCACTTTGGGCAAGCTACTCTCTAAAGACCGTAGTGCCTACACTTACCTGCCGCAATCCATCAAAGCCTTTCCACAAGGCGAAATAATGACAGACATTATCCGTAAAGCCGGATTCAATCAGGTGAGTTTCAAACGGTTGACGCTAGGTATCTGTACGCTTTATTTAGCAACGAAATAATTTAAAGTATAGAGTTTTATGAAAAAATATGGTTTGATAGGTTATCCGTTAGGACACTCGTTCTCAAAGAACTTTTTCAATGAAAAGTTTCATTCGGAAAACATTGATGCCGAATATGTAAACTTTGAAATCCCATCCATCAAAGAACTGCCTTCTGTGTTATTGGCTAATCCTGATTTAGTAGGGTTCAATGTCACTATACCTTATAAAGAACAAGTCATCTCTTATTTGGACGAACTGGATAAAGATGCGGCAGCCATCGGAGCCGTCAATGTAATCAAAATTGTCCGCCAAAAAGGTAAGACCAAGCTAATAGGCTATAATTCCGATGTGATTGGTTTCACTCAATCTATCGACCCTTGTTGGAACCCCAGCACAAAAAAGCTCTGATTCTAGGAACAGGAGGTGCCTCGAAAGCAATTGCCTACGGACTGAAAAAATTAGGTTTGGAATGCAAATTCGTATCACGAAACCTGCGTGAAGAAATGCTGACTTACGATCAGCTCACTCCCGAAATCATGGATGAGTATAAAGTAATTGTTAACTGCACTCCTGTAGGTATGTATCCCCGTGCCGATGAATATCCCAATATTCCATACCAATATCTCACACCCAACCATTTGCTTTATGATTTGTTATATATCCTGACACTACTCTTTTTATGAAAAAGGGGGCAGACAAAGGGGCAATTACCAAAAACGGTTTAGAAATGCTCTTATTGCAAGCCTTTGGTGCATGGGATATATGGAACAAATAGATAAGGTATGAAAAGAAAAAAAATGATTATTGGAACGAGTTGTATATTCGTTCTGCTTATTATAGCCCTACTTGGAGCCAGTCAATATATGCTGGACTATTCCTTACGCCTAAAAACAGGGGAAAGAATTTAGAAAGTTCCTGGCAATATATGTTTAAGACTTACTCCTATCTAAAACCATGGATAGATAGTCTGAAACAGAACCAAGCACTGAAAGATACCTTTATCTATTCTCCCGACCACGTAAAACTGCATGCTTACTATGTGGCTTCCAGCCGCCCGACAGCCAAAACCGCAGTTATAGTACACGGGTATACAGACAATGCCATCCGCATGATGATGATAGGTTATCTATACAATAAAAAATTGGATTTCAACATCCTCCTACCTGATTTGCGCAATACTGGTCTGAGCGGTGGAAATGCCATACAAATGGGATGGTTAGACCGCAAAGATGTAACACAATGGATGGAGGTTGCCAATCGAATTTACGGTGACAGTACCAGCATGGTAGTACATGGAATCTCGATGGGTGCAGCCACCACTATGATGGTTTCAGGCGAACCGCAACCCGACTATGTGAAATGTTTTGTCGAGGACTGCGGATATACCAGCGTATGGGATCAATTTTCCAAAGAATTGAAAGAACAATTCGGCTTGCCTCAATTCCCGTTAATGTACACTGCCGACTGGTTATGCCAGCTGGAATATGGATGGGGATTCAAAGAAGCATCCGCATTGAAACAGGTAGCCCGATGCCATCTGCCCATGTTCTTTATCCATGGTGATAAAGATGACTACGTACCACATGGATGGTGTACCAATTGTATGAGGCAAAACCTCAGCCCAAAGCATTATGGATAGTTCCGGAAGCAGACCATGCACACTCCTATCTGTTCAATACCGAAGAATATACCCAAAAAGTAAAAGCATTTGTAGACAAATACATCCAATGAGAAAATTGACATTTTTACTTACTTTTTTCATGCTCCTTGGCTCCGTCCACCTTCAAGCCAAAGAATATGCCATAAAAGACATACCGATGGTACATTTGCAAAACCGTACCCGCTACGTCAGCAATCCCGACGGTATCCTTTCATCAACCGCTGTCACCACTATGGACAGCATCCTCTACGCTTTAGAGCAAAAAACAGGTATACAAACATTAGTGGTAGCGGTAACAGGCATAGAGGGAGGTGATTGTTTTGATTTCGCCCACCGGCTGGGACAGGAAACGGGCGTAGGACAAAAAGAACGTGACAATGGCTGGTCATCTTGCTTTCCACCGACGAGCGGTGTGTGCAGTTCGCTACTGGATATGGTCTTGAAGGGATATTGCCGGATGCCATCTGCAAACGGATTCAGAACCGCTATATGCTGCCCTATTTCAAGGACAATAACTGGAACGCAGGAATGGTAGCAGGAATACGGGCCGTAAACGGCTATCTGGACGGTTCCATGGAAAATATAAACAATGACGAAAGCGAAGATGATCCTTTGGAATTCATCATCATCTTTTTTGTGATTTTCGGAGGATTTATTGGCATCGGATTATATGCAAACTGGCGTAAAACACGCTGCCCCCATTGCAAAAAACACAAATTGCAACGTCTTTCTTCCAAAGTTATAGACCGAAGTAACGGAACAAAGACTGAAGAAGTAGTATATAAATGCAGAAATTGCGGACATATCCTCAGACGGAAAGAACGGTCGAGAGATGAGAATTACAAAGGTCCCCGAGGAGGAGGTCCGTTCATAGGCGGAATGGGAGGAGGATTTTTTGGTGGCCACGGTGGAAGTGGCGGCGGATTTAGCGGAGGAAGTTTCGGAGGTGGAAGCTTTGGAGGCGGAGGAGCCGGAAGCCGTTTTTAAGAACAAGAATATTCATAATTTTAATAGTATATACATATGAAAAAGTCAACGATTATTGTAATAGTAGTCATTGTATTAATTGCCATTTGGGGAATAACCTCTTATAATGGTATGGTAAAAATGGATGAATCTGTCAGCACAGCGTGGAGCAATGTAGAAAACCAATACCAACGCCGTTCTGATTTAATCCCCAACTTGGTAAATACAGTAAAGGGATACGCCTCACACGAAAAAGAAACTTTTCAAGCTGTAGTAGACGCCCGTAGCAAAGCCACTCAAATGCAGATCAGCGCCGATGACCTGACTCCCGAAAAAATGCAGGCCTATCAAAAGGCACAAGGCGAAGTAGGTAGTGCGTTGAGCCGCCTGCTCGCTATCACCGAAGCTTATCCCGACTTGAAAGCCAATGAGAACTTCAAAGAGTTGCAAGCACAACTGGAAGGTACAGAAAACCGAATCAGTGTAGAACGCAAAAGATTCAATGACACAGCACGCGCATATAACACAGCTATCCGCACTTTTCCCCGCAATTTGCTTGCAGGTATGTTCGGATTTGACAAACGCCCATATTTTGAATCTGAAGAAGGAGCTGATAAAGCACCTAAAGTAGAATTCTAACTTTTACAAGTCCCTGTTTCCAATCTTAAGAAACAGCTTTCGGGTACGGATTGTAGAAACCATGCAGTTTTTTTATGCCAAACTGTAAAAATCATACAATCCGTACCCTATTTTTATCCATCTCACTAATTTTTCAACAACAATCAAGCATATTATCCCTAAAATCATTATCTTTACGGAAAGAAACTTTTAAAACTACAAGCAATATGTTCAATTCATTTGGTAATATTTTCCGGTTAACCAGTTTCGGTGAATCCCATGGACCGGGAGTAGGCGGCGTCATTGACGGCTTCCCTGCCGGTATTAAGGTTGATATGGATTTCGTTCAGCAGGAACTGAACCGCCGCCGTCCCGGACAGTCATTACTTACCACCAGCCGCAAGGAGCCTGATACAGTGGAATTCCTTTCAGGTATATTCGAAGGCAAGTCCACCGGTTGCCCCATCGGATTTGTGGTATGGAACAAGAACCAACATTCAAACGACTACGAGAATATCAAGAATCTGTTCCGCCCTTCACACGCAGATTATACTTATATGCAAAAATACGGAATCCGTGATTACCGTGGCGGGGGACGTTCATCAGCACGAGAAACCATTTCGCGCGTAGTAGCAGGAGCTTTAGCCAAATTAGCATTGAAACAACTAGGAATCAGTGTCACAGCTTATACCTCACAAGTAGGATCTGTCAAACTTGATAAAGATTACAAAAGCTATAACCTCGAATTGATAGAAACAAACGATGTGCGTTGTCCCGATCCGGGGAAAGCCAAGGAAATGGCAGAGCTTATCTGGAAAATCAAAGGAGAAGGCGATACAATAGGTGGTGTAGTGAGTTGCGTCATCAAAGGATGCCCTATCGGATTAGGCCAACCCGTATTCGGGAAGTTACATGCCGCACTAGGAAATGCCATGTTAAGTATCAATGCCGTAAAAGGTTTCTCTTATGGACAAGGTTTTGACTCCATGGAACTAAAAGGCAGCGAGCAGAATGATGTATTTTATAATAATAATGGAAGAGTAGAAACAAAAAGTAATTATTCCGGAGGAATACAAGGAGGCATCAGCAACGGACAAGACATTTACTTCCGTGTGGCATTCAAACCTGTTGCCACAATTCTGATGGAGCAACATACTGTAAATATCAACGGCACAGACACGACCATGAAAGCCAAAGGACGTCATGACGCCTGCGTGCTGCCGCGTGCCGTCCCCATTGTAGAAGCCATGGCTGCCATGACCATTTTGGATTATTATCTGATAGACAGGACTACACAACTATAAGAATCATTCAATTATGGAAATAAAACAATACATTAAAGAAAATGAAGCGCGCTTCATGGAGGAACTTTTCAGCCTCATCCGCATTCCCAGCATCAGTGCTTTACCCGAACATAAAGACGATATGCTGGCCTGTGCCTTACGTTGGAAAGAACTTTTGTTGGCAGCCGGAGCAGATGAAGCCATAGTAATGCCCTCACAAGGCAATCCATTGGTATTTGCACAAAAGCATGTAAGCATGATGCTCCTACCCTATTGATTTATGCCCACTATGACGTAATGCCTGCCGAGCCGTTGGGCCTTTGGAAAAGCCAACCTTTTGAACCTGAAATTCGCGACGGACACATTTGGGCACGTGGCGCTGACGATGATAAAGGACAAGCTATGATCCAAGTAAAAGCATTCGAATACGTAGTAAAAAACGGACTGCTGAAACACAATGTGAAATTTATTTTCGAAGGTGAAGAAGAAATAGGTTCTCCCAGTCTGAATACCTTCATCAAGGAACATAAGGAATTGCTGAAAGCCGATGTAATTCTAGTTTCGGATACCAGTATGCTAGGCGCGGACCTTCCCTCTCTGACTACAGGTTTACGAGGTCTGGCTTATTGGGAAATAGAAGTGACCGGTCCGAACCGTGACCTTCATTCCGGACACTTCGGCGGAGCGGTAGCTAATCCTATCAATACCCTGTGCAGTATGTTAGCCCAAGTCATTGGCGAAGACGGACACATCACTATCCCCCATTTTATGACGATGTAGAGAAAGTACCGGCTGCCGAACGTGAGATGATTGCA
>ENA-OQAA01000102-OQAA01000102.1-human-gut-metagenome-genome-assembly--contig:-NODE-102-length-58410-cov-2.870734_pt1 | contig 58410 bp, 78 predicted proteins | sample MGYA00242489_ERZ504515 | MGnify/ENA primary metagenome ERZ504515 (study PRJEB26092, sample SAMD00036237) | human gut metagenome | host: Homo sapiens | study: EMG produced TPA metagenomics assembly of... | reverse complement strand
GTTCCGGCGGGGCTTGTTAAAGTACCTTTAATCACAGAACTGCCACTCTCAATTTCCAAAAAATTGGCAGATTGGTACTTTGGGAGAGTATATTCATTTTTCGATTACATTTTGCGGAAACTCAAGGGTATTTTGTTTAAAATGCGGAACAAAAAAAGAATTCGCTTTTGAAGGGGGATAGAAAAGAAGGGAGCTATATGATAAAATGAAACTACAAAGTGACAGAGGAAGTGAAGAATATGGTTATTTGTCTTATCTTTTTGGTACTCATCCTGGTGGTGAATCTGCCAGCCATTGTACAAAAAAAGTCTTGCCGGTAAATTGGTATATGGAGATTATAGTACAGAAAACGGCCAGTTAAAAATGATTGAATGGTTTAAGCTCTACCCACTTAAAAAATTATTACTGGCTTTGTTATGGCTATTTTGTGCATATATCTCCATAAGAAGAGTGGAAGTATTTTGGAATGAAAAATATCAGGGATTAATTTGGATTGAATTATTTTTCATTGGATTTACCTTACTAAGTGCATATAAAATATGGAAATATATTAAAACACCGTATCATTGTGCGATTGTTTTAAAAAAGTTTTATTCCAAGGAAGAACTGGAACGTGAGCTTAGAGGCGAAAAATTTGAATGTGTTCAATTTGAAAATGCCATATTGCAAAAAGCAGTCCGCATGTTTGACAGCAAAAACTGGTTAATTATAAACGGGATACTCTATGCTAAAAAGTATATGACAGATTTCAAATATATGTTTATGGGGAATACGAATAACATATGGATTACATATTATGGCGGTAAAGGTTTGATTCTCCCTTTCTCAAGCATTGATTTATCAGGAGATAGAGGGGAAGAAGTGAAACAAGTGTTACAGCGCATTATGGAAAAGTTTCAATGAAAAAAGAGCGTTGCTTCATAAGGAATCACACACCTATGGAGCAGCGCCCATTTTTATGTTAAGCGTTATCTGATTTAGAGGAATCCGCTAATTCTTCCGGTACGGTATACTGGTCAGGGTCTTTGGCATCTTCTTCCTGGGCAGGTTCGTATTTGGCAAATACTCTACGGAAAATCATGGATTCAATATAAGCTACCACGGCAAATCCAAGAAGCATCCACAGCATACTTCCATACACCAATGTGGTGGTAGTTAGGAAAGTAAGAAATCCCAATGCAATAGGAAGTGCAATCACTAAAATGGTCCATGGCAGATTTAAAATTGCAATCAACAGAGAATTTTTGAAAATATTTTTAATGTTGTTTGCGAATCGCGCTGTATATGGAAATATGTAGGATAAAACCATTAAGTAAAAAATAATCAGGGCGCCAATTAAAATACGGAAAAGATTGCTCATATTTTCCGGCAGAAGAGAGGCTGCCTGATAATCTACGAAAACGAAAATACCAAGGACTGCCATAATCAGCCAGATAATGTAGATTGTTTGAAATTTTTCTTTAAATGCTTTTAAGAAACCTTTAAAGATATAAGATTCTTCCCCGCGCACCATTTTCATGGTAATGGTGTATAACGCAGTGATAGAAGCTCCTGCTGTAACAATGGGAAGACAGCAGATAATGCACATTACATTTAAAATCATTAAGTCGCATACCTTAGACAGAAACCGCATAATGGGGCTGTCAAGATTAAATAATCCGTTCATAAGTCATTTCCTTTCTAGTTGTCATGAAAATCTTTGTTATTATGTTCCCCGGATTCGGGAAGGTAGATGTGTACAGATTCGATTCGGTTTCGTTCTACCTTATCTACCACAAGCCGGATGCCGGATTCGGTTGTAACCGATTCCCCTTTTTCCGGAAACCGGTCTAATTGTTCAATAATGTAGCCGCCAATGGAATCATAGTCATCAGATTCAATATCCAGATGCAGAACCTCGTCCAAATCATCCAGGCGGGCAGAACCAAGAGCCAGGTATTCTTTTCCGGGGAGAATTTCCGTTAAATCGTCCTCTTCTTCTATATCATATTCGTCATGAATATCACCAACGATTTCTTCCACTAAATCTTCCAGGGTCACAATGCCCGAGGTAGCGCCGTATTCGTCCAGCACTACAGCGAAGGAAACAGAATGTTCCTTCATTTCCATCAACAGTTCAGAAGTCTTTTTGTACTCATAAGTAAAATAAGCCTCCCGAAGAATTTTCCGAAGTAAAATCTTTCTGATCTGTAAGCAGAAGATCCTTTACATTTATAATACCGATGATATTGTCTGTGGTTTCTTCAAACACAGGAAATCTGGTATGCTTTTCCTCACGGAACAGTTGAATCAGGTCTTCATAACTGCTGTTGACATCAGCAAAAGTTACATCAATCCGGGGAACCATCACATCCTGTGCCTGGGAATCTCCGAAATCAAATACATTGTAAATCATCTGTCGTTCTTCTGTTTCAATGACACCTTCTTTATGTCCACGTTTACCAGGGTGCGAAGCTCATGCTCTGTGATGGTGTTTCCTTTTACACTGTCATCTACCCGCAAAAGAGTCAGCACACCTTTTGCCATTTTGTTGACCAGGAAAATCACCGGGGTCAGTAAAAACATAAGAAAATGAATGATTCTGGCGTAGGAAAGAGCCATTTTTTCTGCATGAAGAGAAGCCATGGTCTTAGGTGTGATTTCACCAAAAATCAAAACCAGAAGGGTGATAATACCAGTGCTGATACTTACTGCCGCATTGCCGAAAAGCCTCATGGTGATGGTTGTGGCAAGGGAAGATGCACTGATGTTTACAATGTTGTTGCCAATGAGAATCGTACTCAGTAGTTTGCCGGAGTCCTCTATTACGGTTAAGAGAATGGAGCCCGCTTATCACCCTGCTCGGCCAGAGACTGGATACGAATCTTGTTTACGGTTGTCATAGAAGTTTCTGCTGATGAAAAAAATGCTGATAAACAAATAAGTATAATCAGAGCCAGAAACTGTATGGCGTCACTGGAATCCAATATGTTCAACTCCTTTATAAAAAATATAATCATGCTTAAGCTATACAGAATAATATACATGATTTCCTTTGAGATTGCAAGAAAGCAACAGGAAAAAAGTTGATTTAAGGGGTGTCAGAAATAAAAAAACTGTGATATAATGGGCGGTAACAAAAAGATTGTGTTTGAAAATGAGGGATGAATATTCATGAATAGAAATAAAAAAACTTTACATAAAGCAGCAGTAAACGTACTGGGATTTACACTGGCTTCCGTTATGACTGCGGGAACCGTGGGAGAACTTGCAGCGCCGGTTCCGGTGTGGGCAGCCCAGACACAGGATCAGGAAGTGAAAAAGACGGTTTATCTCAACGGAAGTGCAAAGGCGTCAGATACAGCCGATGGAAGTACAGAAGAAAAGGCGGTTTCTTCTTTTGCCAGGGCACTGAAATGTGCAGGAGAAAATGGTGTGATTCTGGTTTCCGGCACGGTTATGATAGATGAGAAAACAGAACTGGAAATTCCGTCTAATGTTACGATTAAAAGAGCAGAGGGATTTGAAGGTAAGCTCGTCAAAATAACTGGAAAAGGAACTCTGACAATTTTCGGAGCCGGAATTCAGGCAGAGGATGTAGATACAGATTCTGCAGAAGCGGGAAAGGCTGCTTTTCAAATAAAGACAGCAGAGGAAGAAAAAGAACCGGAGGCTCAGCAGCCAGAGGCGCCACAGGAAACTCCAGAGACCGAAAAGCAGGATGTACCTCAGGAGGAACAAAAACCTCAGCAGCCGGAGGCGCCGGAAACAGAACCAGAGGCAGAAACACCGGAGAAAGAGCCGGAGACAGAACACTCTGAAACACCAGAGGAGAGGCCTGAGCAGCCACAAACACCGGAACAGCAGCCAGAGACAGAAGTTCCGGAAGAGGAAACACCGGAACAACAGCCTGGTGAAACCCAAAAGCAGGAAGCTGTTTTGCAGATTCCTCAAAAGCTGGTATTTGAGACAAAAGCAGAGTGGGAAGATTTTGCATTTGAGGAAGAGACTGGATTTGCGGGAGAGGGAACTTTTGCGTGGGAAGGAAATACAGATTTAACAGCATATGAAAGTCAGATGATCCTTCGATTTACTCCCAATAATCTGGAAAATGGGATTATACCGGGATAGAAGGCTGGGAAGAGGATTCTCAAACCGTAGTGCGTAAAATACAGGTATTTGTAGAAGAATTAAAGGAAAACAAAGAGTCTGAGGCAGAACCTGAAACAGAAGAGGACGTGAAGCCGGAAGAACCGCAGAAACCGGAAAACCCGCAGGAAGAATCAGATACAACAGATTCGAAAGAGCCTTCAAAGGAGGAATCCGAAGAAGAGTCCAAAGAGGATGTGACCATTATTCCGGTAGAACCCGCTGTGCCAGAAAAGGAGCAGCAGGAACAGCAGAAACCTTCTGTTGAAAACAGCGCACAGCCGGGAAAACTGGGTGAAGTGGCGCAGGAAGCCCCTGAGGTCATTCCGGTAGGAAGCCTGATTGATGAGTCTGGCGTACAGGTTTCTGCAGACTTTCTTCCATTTTATGTGGACCTTCAGGTAAGCTACAATGATAGTGTCAGCCAGTTGCCGGATGCGGGAATCGGGGAAATCCTTTCCGCCTATGAATTGAAACTGTGGGATTTAAAAGAAGATACAGAGTATCAGATACCGGAAGGCAAGAAGGTAAAAGTACTGATACCTCTGCCGGAAAATGCAGATTGTTATTCTGATTTGTCCATTGCTCATTATCTGGGAAATAATGAGTATGAATATTTCATTTTCGATAAAGAGGGAAAAGTAGGGAATATGACCATTGAAGTAAAAGATGGCGAAGAGTATCTGGCTTTTGAAACAGCTTCCTTCAGTCCTTTTAATGTAGGTGGACATCAGATTGTAGGACCTGGAATCACCAGTCCGGGACACAAGCCCTCAACAGGAACAGGCGGTCAGTCTGTACAGCAGTCAGGACAGCAGCAGTCCCAGCAGAGTAATCATTCCTCTGGACAGAGCAATGCAGCACAATCTTCTCAGGGAACATCTGCAGCACAGAAAAAACCTGGAAACCAGTCAGCAGCTAATACGGGAAGCTCCAACGTAACGGTTATCCATACGGTAAAAACCGGAGATAATACAGAGATTTTACAATATGTACTGTTAGGAGCAGGAGCTTTGGCGCTTGGAACAGGAGCTGTGCTTCTGGGGAAAAAGAAGAAAAAACAGGACAAATAAGGCATGAATACAGAAACCCTTCCATATAGATACATATGGGAGGGTTTTGATATGGAACAGACAATTTCAAAAAATGCAAAGCCTTTACAAATGATGAAAGCGTTACTGCTGTCTTATGCGGTAACCGGCGTACTGCTTCTGGTACTTGCTTTTTTGCTGTATAAAATGGGACTGGGAGAGAGTCAGGTGAACCTTGGGATTTGGCTGATTTACATAGTCTCCTGTCTGACTGGTGGATTTTATATGGGGAAAAAGGCAGAGTCCAGAAGATTTCTCTGGGGAATGGGGCTTGGAGGAAGCTATGCTTTTTTGCTTTTGGCAGTGACCTTTTTGACGGAACATCAGGCAAGAGGAGATATGAAAGAAATGCTGCTTTTGTTTTTCCTGTGTCTTATGGGAGGAACCCTGGGAGGAATGTTATCCTGAAAAAGAAATACTTGCCTGGCAAGGGCAGCTATGCTATAATACCGCTTAGATATCATATCTGAATACTAAATACATAAGGAGGATTATGTGATGGAACATATCAAAACATTAAATACAAAAAGCTTACAGAACACAGTGAAAAAAGGTGGCTGTGGTGAATGTCAGACATCTTGCCAGTCAGCTTGTAAAACTTCCTGTACTGTAGGAAACCAGAGCTGCGAAAATAAATAATCTGTCGTAAGGCGTTCAAATCTGCCACGGACAGCTTTCGCGTGCAGGAACGAATGGGAGCAGCGGCATTAAAGCCGCTGCTTATTTGTTGCGATAAAAATATGCAAAAGAAAGGGGTAACACGGTGATTCATCGTTACAAAAACAATGGATATAACATTGTACTGGATGTAAACAGCGGTTCTGTACATGTTGTGGACGAACTGGTCTATGATATCATAGGACTTTTGGATGAAGGCAAAGATGGGGCTTTTATCCGGGAACATCTGAAAGGACAGTACCAGGAAGAAGAGATTTCCACAGCCCTTGGAGAGATTCAGGAGCTTACCGATGCACAAATGCTTTTTACAGAAGATATTTACAGGGATGCCATCGAACATTTTAAAGAGAGAGAGACAGTGGTGAAAGCTCTGTGTCTGCACATTGCCCATGACTGTAATCTGGCATGCCGCTACTGCTTTGCTGAGGAAGGAGAATATCATGGAAGAAGAGCCATGATGTCCTATGAAGTGGGAAAACAGGCATTGGATTTCCTCATTGCCAACTCTGGAAACAGAAGAAATCTGGAAGTGGATTTCTTTGGAGGGGAACCTCTGATGAACTGGGATGTGGTAAAGCAGTTGGTAGAGTATGGAAGGTCACAGGAAGAGAAATATAATAAGAAATTCCGTTTCACGCTGACTACCAATGGGGTTTTACTGAATGACGAAATTATGGAATTTGCCAACAAAGAGATGGCAAATGTGGTTCTCAGTATTGACGGAAGAAAAGAAGTCCATGATTTTATGCGTCCATTTAGAAAAGGTGCAGGAAGCTATGATCTGGTTGTGCCGAAATTTCAGAAATTTGCCGCAAGCAGGGGAGAAAAGAGTTACTATGCAAGGGGTACTTTTACCCGTCATAACCTGGATTTTTCAGAGGATGTGCTGCACCTGGCAGACCTGGGCTTTGACCAGATTTCCGTAGAGCCGGTAGTAGCAGATGAAAAGAAGAATATGCTCTTAAGTGGGAAGACGTTCCGAAAATCTGCGAAGAGTATGATAAGCTGGCAAAGGAAATGATTCGCAGGAGAAAAAAAGGAAAGGCCTTTAATTTCTTCCATTTCATGATTGATTTAACAGGCGGTCCCTGTGTTTATAAACGTCTGTCCGGCTGTGGATCAGGAACAGAATATCTGGCAGTGACTCCATGGGGAGATTTGTATCCCTGCCATCAGTTTGTTGGGGAAGAGAAATTCCTCATGGGAAATGTATGGGATGGTGTAAAACGCCAGGATCTTTGCAAAGAGTTTAAAAACTGTAATGTTTATGCAAAGGAAAAATGTCAGGATTGCTTTGCCAAGTTTTACTGCAGCGGCGGCTGTGCGGCAAACTCCTACAACTTCCATGGCTCTATTAATGATGCCTATGATTTAGGCTGTGAACTGCAGCGTAAACGTGTGGAGTGCGCCATTATGTTAAAGGCGGCTGAGGCAGAAGAGGAATAACAGATGGCCATGCGTCATGAAATAAGAATGTAAAGAAGGGAAAGACCATGAAAAAAAACAGAGGCATACTTGTGCTTGTGATGACCGTTCTGGTGACTGCATTTTTGATTTTTACTACAGCAGTGGGATTCGGTCCTACAGGAACAGGTGCTGCAAAAAACATTAAGACTGGACTGGATCTGTCCGGTGGTGTCAGCATTACCTATGAGACCTCCAAAGAAAATCCGGAGCCGGATGAAATGCAGGATACTATTTACAAACTGCAAAAGCGTGTGGAACAATACAGTACAGAAGCGCAGGTATATCAGGAAGGTGAGAACCGTATTATCGTAGAGATTCCTGGTGTAAATGACGCCAATAAGATTCTGGAAGAACTGGGAAAACCGGGTTCGCTGTATTTTATCGCACATAAGGATTCCCAGGGAAATGAGAACTATACACTCAATACCAGACAGGGGAATATGAGCTTACTAAAACCATTGAAGAGATTGAGGCAGACGGCGGTATTGTGCTGAGCGGTACGGATGTCAAGGATGCCAAAGCGGCAGTCGCAGAGGATGATTTAAAGAATAAAACCAATGTTGTAAGCCTGTCCTTTACAAAAGAAGGAACAAAAAATTCGCAGAAGCTACAAAGACTGCATACGAAGCAGGAAATGACACCATTGGTATTTACTATGACGGAAGCTTTGTCAGTGTGCCAAGTGTACGGGCTGAAATCGAAAATGGAAGCGCGCAGATTGACGGTATGAAAGATGCCCAGGAGGCAGAAAATCTGGCTTCCACTATTCGTATCGGTGGCCTGAAGCTGGAGCTTACAGAACTGCGTTCCAGTGTTGTAGCTGCACAGCTTGGTGAAGAAGCCATTTCCACCAGTTTGGTAGCAGCAGCTATTGGTCTGGCTTTGATTATTCTGTTTATGATTGTTGTATACAGAATTCCGGGATTAGTATCCGGTATTGCGCTGGTGATTTATGTATGTCTGGATTTAATTGCATTAAATGCCTTTGACCTGACTCTGACCTTACAGGGAATCGCCGGTATTATCCTGTCTATTGGTATGGCGGTAGATGCCAATGTTATTATTTACGCCCGTATTCAGGAAGAAATTGCAGCGGGAAAAAGCGTAAGAACTGCTTTGCAGGCTGGCTTTAAAAAGGCGTTTTCTGCAATCTTTGATGGAAATATTACAACCTTAATCGCAGCGTTTGTATTAAACTGGCTGGGCTCCGGTACGGTAAAAGGCTTTGCTCAGACGCTGGCTCTTGGTATTGTGCTTTCCATGTTTACTGCATTAGTAGTATCCAGATTCCTCATGTACGCTGCTTACGCAGCTGGTGTAAGAGATGAGAAATTCTATGGCAAGAGAAAAGAAAGAACACCAATCCGCTTCTTACAGAAGAGAAAAGTATTCTTCCTGATTTCTGTTTTAATGATTTTAAGCGCGCCTGTTGCAATGCTGATTTTCAAAGGCACCAGCGGAGAAGCCTTAAAATACAGTCTGGAATTTAAAGCGGTACTTCTACGAATGTAACTTTTGCAGAAGATATGCCAATTAAAGAGATTGATGCCAGGGTAACACCTCTGGTAGAAAAAGTAACTGGAGATAAAAACGTACAGGCTACAAAAGTAGTGGGAAGCAATCAGGTTATTATTAAAACAGTAACCCTGGATGTAAAAGAGCGGGAAGTATTAAATCAGGCGCTGGAAGAGGAATTTGGAGTAAGCAAGGATGATATTACTTCTGAAAGTATTTCTTCTACTGTGAGCAGTGAAATGCGTGCAGATGCAGTAAAAGCTGTGGTTGTGGCAACCATTCTTATGCTTCTGTATATCTGGTTCAGGTTTAAGGACATCCGTTTTGCAAGCAGTGCAGTCATTGCCCTTTTGCATGACGTTTTGGTGGTTCTGGCCTTCTATGCTATTGCAAGGGTTTCCGTGGGAAATACCTTTATTGCATGTATGCTGACTATTGTAGGTTATTCTATTAATGCCACTATTGTTATCTTTGACCGTATCCGTGAGAATATGGCAGGCGCAAGAAAGAAAGAGGATTTGGAGAACCTGGTAAACGCCAGCATTACCCAGACCCTGACCAGAAGTGTGTACACTTCTTTGACAACCTTTATTATGGTATTCTTGCTGTTTGTCATGGGCGTATCCTCTATCCGTGAGTTTGCGCTGCCTCTGATGGTAGGTATTATCTGCGGCGGATATTCTTCTGTATGTATTACAGGAGCACTGTGGTATGTGATGAAAACAAAAATCAAAAATCGTTAATACAAGGAGGCTGTTGCATAAATCGGTGCAGCAGTCTCTTTTTACATAAAGTACAAAGGAGAAAATTATGGAAAAATGGGTAGTGTCTGCCAAACGGGCGGATTTTCAGGAAATCAGCCGCAAATTTGGCGTGGATCCTGTGATTGCAAGACTCATGCGAAACAGGGATCAGATTACAGATGAGGAAATTGAAAAATATCTTCACGGAAGGCTTTCAGATTTACATTCCTGGAGACTTTTAAAGGGAATGGGAGAGCTTCTTAAGATTTTAACAGATAAGATAGAGCAAAAGAAAAAAATCAGGATTATCGGAGATTATGACATTGATGGAGTATGCTCCACCTATATTCTTTTAAAGGGACTGCAACGGGCAGGAGCCTGGGTGGATGTAGATATTCCGGACCGGATGAAGGATGGCTATGGAATTTCAGAGGAACTCATTGATCTGGCAGCCCAGGCTTCGGTGGACACCATTATTACCTGCGATAATGGTATTAGCGCAATTTCTCAGATTGCTCATGCCAAAGCCCTGGGCATGACCGTACTGGTGACAGATCATCATGAGGTGCCCTATGAGGAATTGCCTCAGGGAGAAGTCCGAACTATTTTACCTCCTGCGGATGCCATTGTGAATCCAAAACAGGAAGGGGATACCTATCCATTCTCCGGCATTTGCGGGGCTATGGTGGCATTTAAGGTGATTTGCGGGCTTTATGAAACCCTGGGGATTCCCAAAACAGAATTAAATAATCTCATCCCTTTTGCAGCCATTGCCACAGTAGGAGATGTGATGGAACTGCAGGATGAGAACCGGATTATCGTCCGTGAGGGTCTCATGCGCCTTCAAAATCCGGAAAACAAAGGATTAAAAGCCCTGATTCGTGTCAATAATCTGGAAGAGAAGACCATTACAGCCTATCATATTGGATTTATTCTGGGACCTTGTATGAATGCCAGCGGGCGTCTGAGTACAGCTAAGAGAGCGCTGAATCTGCTTCTTACAGAAGATGAGAAGGAGGCCTCCATTCTGGCAGAAGACTTAAAAGCTCTAAATGACAGCCGAAAGGATATGACAGCCAAAGGGGTGGAGCAGGCTATTGAAATGGTAGAAAACACAGACTTAGCCAAAGACCGTGTGCTGGTGATTTATCTTCCGGACTGTCATGAAAGTCTGGCAGGAATCATTGCAGGAAGAATACGGGAACGCTATACAAAACCAGTGTTTGTACTTACCAAGGGAGAAGAAGGCGTAAAGGGTTCCGGAAGATCCATTGAAACATATCACATGTTCCAGGAGATGGTAAAGTGCAAGGAACTTTTTACAAAATTCGGCGGGCATCCCATGGCAGCAGGACTTTCTATGGAAGAGGAAAATATTGAAAAGCTTCGCAGAAGGCTGAATGAGAATTGTACCCTCACTCAGGAGGATATGACAGAGAAAATCGTCATTGACGTGCCAATGCCCATGTCTTATGTGACAATTCCTTTCATCCGCCAGTTAAGTCAACTGGAGCCATTTGGAAAAGGAAATACAAAGCCGGTATTTGCACAGAAAAATCTGCAGATTTCACAATGCAGAGTCCTGGGAAAGAACCGGAATGTAGTGAAAATGCAGTTAAAAGATGAATTTGGAGCAGCAGCAGAGGGCATCTGGTTTGGAGACGGGGATGTATTTGTGACAAAGACACAGGAAAAACCATGTTTTGATGTGATTTATTACCCAACAGTCAACAGTTTTCGGGGAAGAGAGAGCATAGAAATGGTGGTACAGAGTATTCGATAGAAAAAGGGGTTTGCGTCCGCAAGGAAAAGATGGTATACTAAACCACATAAAAATTTGAATTATGACAAAATTCGATAGTAGGCAGGGAGAGCATATGGGAAATTGTGAAGAAAACAAACAGGAAAAAAAGAAATTGGAAGACTATGTAAGGAGCATTCCGGATTTTCCGGAAGAAGGTATTATCTTCAGGGATGTTACCAGTATTCTTCAGGACGCTGATGGTTTGAAATTAGCTGTAGATTCTATGCAGGCACTGGTAGAAGGAACCGATGCAGATGTGATTGTAGGAGCAGAGTCCAGAGGATTTATATTTGGAGCTCCTATTGCGTATAATTTACATAAACCTCTGGTTCTGGTGCGGAAAAAGGGGAAATTACCCTGTGAAACAGTGGAGCAAAGCTATGATTTAGAGTATGGCAGCGCAACGGTGGAAATGCATAAGGATTCCATCTTACCGGGACAGAAAGTGGTGATTGTGGATGACCTGATTGCAACAGGCGGTACCGTAGAAGCCACAGCAAAGCTTGTAGAAGAACTGGGAGGCCAGGTGGTCAAAATTGTGTTCCTGATGGAACTTGCAGGGCTTAAAGGCAGAGAACGTCTGGCAAAGTATGATGTGGCATCAGTGATTTGTTACGAAGGAAAATAAAAGGGTTCATGGATAAAGAGGTGATGGTTGGATATGGAAGAAAATAAGCAAACTGCTTTGCAGGCAGAAGAAATTGTAAAAAAGGCTGATGCAAGTGTGAAGTCCATGGACGATTTTACCAGCCCGGAAGTTTTATACAAGGAATTAATTACAAGTGTCAGGAAATACCACCCGTCTGCCGATATTTCCATGATTGAAAAGGCATTTCACATTGCCAATAATGCACATAAAGGACAGACCAGAAAATCAGGAGAACCTTATATTATTCATCCACTCTGCGTAGGTATTATTCTGGCGGATCTGGAGCTGGATAAGGAGACTATTGTTGCCGGACTTCTTCATGATGTAGTAGAAGATACGGTAATGACCAGTGAAGAAATCAGAGAAGAATTCAGCGCAGAGGTAGAGCTTTTAGTGGATGGCGTTACCAAACTGGGACAGTTGAATTATTCTGCCGATAAAGTAGAGGTGCAGGCAGAAAATCTGAGAAAAATGTTTCTGGCTATGGCAAAAGATATCCGTGTTATTCTGATTAAACTGGCTGACCGTCTCCATAACATGAGAACCCTGAAATATATGCCGCCTCACAAACAAAAGGAAAAAGCCAGAGAGACCATGGATATTTATGCGCCCATTGCCCAGCGTCTTGGTATTTCCAAGGTAAAGATTGAACTGGATGACCTTTCCTTAAAATATTTGAAGCCGGATGTTTATTATGACTGGTAGAAAAAATTAATTTAAAGAAAAGTGAGCGCCAGGCTTTATTGACAGTGTAGGTGAGGTTCGGACCCATATTGAGAAAGCCGGAATCAAAGGTCAGATTGATGGCAGGATTAAGCACTTTTTCAGTATTTATAAGAAAATGGTAAACCAGGATAAAACCCTGGATCAGATTTACGACCTGTTTGCTGTGCGGATTATTGTGGACACGGTGCGTGATTGTTATGCAGCCCTTGGAATTATTCATGAGATGTATAAACCCATTCCAGGGCGGTTTAAGGATTATATTGCCATGCCAAAACCCAATATGTATCAGTCTTTGCACACAACGCTGATTGGACCAAACGGACAGCCTTTTGAGATTCAGATCCGTACTTTTGAGATGCACAGAACCGCAGAGTATGGTATTGCAGCCCACTGGAAGTACAAAGAAGTATCCAACAACGGAAAACTCAGCGTGACCCAGTCCGAAGAAGAAAAGATGAGCTGGCTGCGCAGATTCTGGAATGGCAGAAGGACATGTCAGATAACAAAGAATTTTTAAGTCTGTTAAAGAGTGACCTGGATTTGTTTTCAGAAAGCGTGTACTGTTTCACACCTGCCGGAGATGTAAAAACTCTGCCAAATGGTTCTACCCCTATTGATTTTGCCTATAATGTCCACAGCGCGGTGGGAAATAAGATGGTAGGGGCCAGGGTAAACGGGAAGCTGGTACCCATTGAATATGTGATTAAAAACGGGGACCGTGTAGAAATCATTACCTCTCAGAATTCCAAAGGTCCAAGCCGGGACTGGCTGAAAGTTGTAAAAAGCACCCAGGCAAAGAATAAAATTAACCAGTGGTTCAAACAGGAACTAAAGGTAGACAATATTCTGAAAGGCAAAGAAATGCTTATTCAGTACGCCAAGGTAAAAGGTGTGAATCTGGGAGAGGTTCAGAAACCGAAGTACCAGGAAGCGGTTATGAAAAAATACGGATTTCGGGACTGGGATTCCGTACTGGCTGCTCTTGGACATGGAGCCTGAAAGAAGGCCAGATTCTGAATAAGCTCCAGGAGGTCTACAACAAGGAACATAAGGCTGAAATTACAGATGCGAAAGTATTGGAAGCCACTGCAGAAAAGAAGGAAAAGCTTAGCATTGCAAAGAGCAAAGGCGGCATTGTGGTAAAGGGAATCCATGACGTTGCGGTACGTTTTTCCAAGTGTTGTAATCCCATTCCGGGAGATGAGATTGTAGGCTATGTTACCAGAGGCAGGGGTGTGACAATTCACCGGACAGACTGTATCAATGTCATGAACATGAGTGCAGAGGACAGGAACCGTCTGATTGATGCTGAGTGGCAGGTTCCGGAACAGGAAAACGGGGAACGTTATATTGCAGATTTGAATATTTATGCGTATAACCGAAGAGGGCTGATTGTAGATATTTCCAAATTATTTACAGAGCGTAAAATCGATATTTCTTCTTTGAATACCAGAACCAGCAAGCAGGGAATTGCCACCATCAATATTTCCTTTGAGGTGGGAAGCAAGGAAGAATTAAACAGCGTTATTGAGAAACTGAGGCAGATAGAGAGCGTCAAGGATATTGAGCGTACTGCCGGCTAAGGAGTAGTTATGAAACACTTAATGTTAAGAGGACTTGTCGTTGGACCGGTTTCCACCAACTGTTATTTTTTGAAAAATAAGGATACAGATGAAATACTGATTGTAGATCCGGGAGCAGAGCCGGATCGGATTATAAGAGCTGTGGAGCAGCTTTCTGGTCATCCGGCGGGAATCTTGCTGACCCATGGACACTATGATCACATGTGCGCTGTCAATGAGCTGCGCAGCCACTATGAGATTCCTGTTTATGCGGCAAAGGCAGAGGAACATTTGCTGTTGGATACCACAGAAAACCTGTCTGCTTCCTGGTCAGGGAATCCCTATACCGTAAAAGCAGATGTTTATCTGGAACATGGGGAAGTATTCAAGCTGGCAGGCTTTTCTGTAAAAACGCTGGTTACTCCGGGACATACAGAAGGATCCTGCTGCTATTGGATCGAAGAAGAAGGTGTCTGTCTAAGCGGCGATACTTTATTTTACGGAAGCTGTGGAAGAACGGATCTGCCTACAGGAAGCATGAGCAGTATGCGAAAAAGTCTGAGAGAGCTGCTGGAAATCCTGCCGGAACATACAGAAATTTATCCGGGACATGGAGAGGCAACAGATGCAGCCTTTGAGAAACTGCATAATCCATACTTATAAGAAAGAGACCAGGGATATATGATTGGAATTTCCTTTAATCAAAAAGAATTTGAATATGATGACTTATTACGCTTTTGAAAGCATTTTTTCCAAAAGAAGAGGTTCAGATGTTTTATGTACAGGAGGAGGAAGTACCCGCTGATCTGGAATATCTGATTTCTATTGAATATGGAGAACAGGTACACATCCGTATTCAATGGGGGGATACTCTTTTGGAAGGGCAGGAAACCTATGAGCAGACAGAAGATCGAAAAATCAGAAAAAATAAATTAAAACAGGTTTTATATAAACTGTTGTCACAGCTTACCGGACAGACCCTTCCTGGGGAAACCTTACGGGAATCCGTCCTACGAAAATTGCCATGGGGCTGATTGAGTCCGGCATGAGCAATGCCCAGGCAGCAGAGTATATGCGAAATACCTACTTTACCAGCAAGGAAAAAACAGCGCTGGCAATTACCATTGCCAACCGGGAACGGGAGCTTTTAAAGGATATTGATTATGAAAAGGGCTACAGCTTATACGTGGGGATTCCTTTTTGTCCGAGCATTTGTCTGTACTGTTCTTTTAGCTCATCTCCCTTGCAGCGGTGGAAAGACCAGGTAGATGCCTATCTGGATGCATTATTAAAAGAGCTGGATTTTATTTCAGAGGCTATGAAAGACAGGACTCTGGACACCATTTATATTGGCGGCGGAACACCCACAACTCTGGAGCCGGAACAATTAGAGCGGCTTTTGGAACATATAAATGCCAGATTTCCGGTGTATCAGGTAAAAGAATATACTGTAGAGGCGGGACGCCCGGACAGCATTACAAGAGAGAAACTTCAGGCAATCCGGAAGTTTCCGGTAACCAGGATTTCTGTAAATCCCCAGACCATGAATCAGGCCACACTGGAGCTTATTGGACGCAGACATACTGTGGAGGATACGCGACACGCCTTCGCGCTGGCGAGGGAGTGTGGATTTGATAATATTAATATGGATATCATCGTAGGTCTTCCGGGAGAACAGAAGGAAGATGTACAGCATACATTGGAAGAAATAAAAAAACTGGATCCGGACAGCTTAACCGTACATTCCCTGGCAGTAAAACGGGCAGCGCGGTTAAATATGTTTAAGGAACAGTATGAAGAAATGGAATTTATCAATAATCAGGAAATTATGGACATGGCCATGAAATATGCATATGAGTGCCAGATGGGGCCCTATTATCTGTACCGTCAGAAAAATATGTGCGGAAATCTGGAAAATATAGGATATGCTAAAGTTGACAAAGCCGGAATTTACAATATACTTATTATGGAGGAAAAACAATCAATTCTGGCGGCAGGAGCAGGGGCTTCTACCAAATTTGTTTTCCAGAACGGAGAGCGTATTGAGCGGGCAGAAAATGTAAAGGATGTTGCAAATTATATTAGCCGCATTGACGAGATGATTGAAAGGAAACGAACTGGAATTGATACATGGCTGAAATGAGTGGAAAAGTAATTCGTTATAATCTGGAAACCGAAATCAAGCATGGGATACAGGTGAGCAATCTGGCATATGCGGTGGGGATGGAGCTGGGACTTCCAAAAGGCAAGTGTTACGATCTGGCGGTGGCAGGACTGCTTCACGACATTGGAAAACTGCGCCTGACCAGATATGTTTCCGGAGAGAAAAACCCTCTGGTCATAGAAGAAATAAAGTATGTACGCAGACACACGCAGTTGGGCTGCGAGTTTCTGAAAAACAGAGGATATGAGAAATCTGTTTTAGAGGCCATTTACTATCACCACGAAAATTATGATGGAAGCGGATATCCGGAGAATCTGGAAGGGGAAAACATCCCTTTAAGCAGCCGCATTCTCCGTGTTTGTGATACCTATGCCGCCCTTACAGAAAAAACGTCCTTACAGAGATGCTTTCGGATGTTCTCAGGCAGTGGGATGATGATTGATGAGGTGAAAAACTTTGATATGCAGGTTTTCCTGGCATTTCAGAGAGTTGTTCATAATGAAGAAGAGAGAGGAGAAATAGAATCATGCAGTTAAAGAAAAAACCAGTTACCGGTATGAAAGATATTTTACCGCGGGAAATGGAAATCCGTGATTATGTTATTGGATTAATCAAAGATACGTATAAACAGTTTGGATTTACCTCCATGGAAGCTCCCTGTGTAGAGCACATTGAAAACCTTACCAGCAAACAGGGCGGGGATAATGAAAAACTGATTTTCCGCATTTTAAAACGCGGGGATAAATTAAAGATTAACGAAGCAAAAGAAGAAAATGATCTGGTGGACAGCGGACTGCGCTATGACCTTACTGTGCCTCTGTGCCGCTTTTATTCTAACAATGCCAATGATTTGCCACAGCCTTTTAAAGCGCTGCACATTGGAAATGTATTTCGTGCAGACCGTCCTCAGAGAGCCGTTTCCGTCAGTTCATGCAGTGTGATATTGATATTTTAGGAGACCCTACGTTCCTGGCTGAAATTGATGTAATTCTGGCAACCTCTACCCTGGTAGGAAAGCTGGATTTTGACAGTTTTACCATTCGTATTAATGACCGCCGGATTTTAAAAGCATGGCAGCTTACAGTGGCTTCCCGGAAGAATCCTTTACTCAGGTGTTTATTATTCTGGATAAAATGGATAAGATTGGTCTGGACGGCGTAGCGGCAGAGCTTGAGGAAGCCGGCTATGACAAGGAAGGCATTGCAAAATATATTGAGCTGTTTAAGGCAATGGGCTCTGGAGTTGAAGGAGTTCAGTTCTGTAAGGAAAAGCTGGAAGGCTTCCTGGATCCAAAGGTTGCAGATGATCTGACTACCATTATCGAAAGTGTTATGCAGGCAAAAACAGCAAACTTTAACCTGGAGTTTGACCCCACACTGGTACGTGGTATGTCTTACTATACAGGACCGATTTTTGAGATTTCCATTGACGGTTTTGCAGGCAGCGTAGGCGGCGGCGGACGTTATGATGAGATGATTGGCAAATTTACAGGAACACCCACACCGGCAACCGGATTTTCCATTGGATTTGAGCGTATTGTTATGCTGCTCATGGAAAAAGGATTCCAGGTACCAGGCGCAAAAGCTAAGAAAGCATATCTTTTGGATAAGAAACTCTCCAGCGAGAAAATCCTTCAGGTGATGAAAAAAGCAGGAGAAGAGAGAAGCGCCGGACAAAGCGTCAATATTGTATATGCAAAGAAGAATAAGAAATTCCAGAAAGAGCAGTTGGAGCAGGAAGGCTATTCTGTGATTGAAGAAATTTACAATGATACAGAATTATAAAGGAGTTATACCATGGCAGAATCAATGATTGGGCTAAAAAGAAGCCACAGATGTACAGAAGTGACAAAGGCAGAGATTGGAAGCACTGTTACCTTAATGGGCTGGGTGCAGAAAAGTCGTAACAAAGGCGGAATCGTGTTTGTTGATTTAAGAGACCGCTCCGGAATTATGCAGATTATTTTTGAAAACGGAGAAATTGACGAGCAGGGCTTTGAGAAGGCAGGACGTTTAAGAAGTGAGTTTGTGATTGCTGTGAAAGGACATGTGGAAGCACGTTCCGGCGCAGTAAATCCAAATCTTCCTACCGGAGAGATTGAAGTCCGGGCCACAGAGCTTCGTATTTTATCAGAGGCTGAGACACCTCCGTTCCCCATTGAGGAAAACAGCAAGACAAGAGATGAGGTACGCTTAAAATACCGTTATCTGGATCTTAGAAGACCGGATTTGCAGAGAAATATGATGCTTCGCTCCCAGGTTTCTACCCTGGTGCGTCAGTTCCTTGCAAAAGAAGGATTTCTGGAAATTGAGACACCAACACTGATTAAGAGTACACCGGAAGGTGCCAGAGACTATCTGGTACCAAGCCGCGTACACCCAGGCAGCTTTTATGCCCTTCCACAGTCTCCTCAGATTTTCAAACAGCTTTTAATGTGTTCTGGATATGACCGCTATTTCCAGTTGGCAAGATGCTACAGAGATGAGGATTTACGTGCAGACCGTCAGCCGGAATTTACCCAGATTGATATGGAATTATCTTTTGTGGATGTAGAGGATGTTCTGGACGTTAATGAGAGAATGCTGGCATTTTTGTTCAAAGAAGTGTTAGGCGTAGAAGTGCAGCTTCCCATTCAGCGTATGACCTGGATTGATGCTATGAACCGTTTTGGTTCAGATAAGCCGGATCTGCGTTTTGGAATGGAACTGACAGACGTATCAGAAGTGGTAAAAGACTGCGAATTTGCAGTATTTAAAGGCGCTTTGGAGCAGGGCGGAAGCGTCCGTGGTATCAACGCCAAAGGACAGGGAGCTATGCCCCGTAAGAAAATTGACAAGCTGGTAGAGTTTGCCAAAGGATATGGAGCCAAAGGTCTGGCTTACATTGCTATCGGGGAAGATGGAACTGTGAAATCTTCTTTTGCAAAATTCATGAAAGAAGAGGAAATGGCAGCCCTGATTACAGCCATGGATGGACAGAATGGTGACCTGCTTCTCTTTGCAGCAGATAAGACAAAGCTGGTATGGGATGTACTGGGAGCCCTTCGTCTGGAACTGGCAAAACAGATGGAACTTCTGGACAAAAATGAGTATCGTTTTGTATGGATTACAGAATTCCCACTTTTGGAATGGTCTGAAGAGGAAGAAAGATTCATGGCTATGCATCATCCATTTACTATGCCGATGGAAGAGGATTTACAGTATTTAGATACAGATCCGGGGCGTGTACGCGCAAAAGCTTATGATATTGTTTTAAACGGAAACGAAATCGGCGGTGGTTCTGTGAGAATCTTCCAGGATGATATTCAGAGCAAAATGTTTGAAGTTATTGGATTTACACCAGAAGAAGCACAGAAACAGTTTGGCTTCCTTTTGGATGCGTTTAAATACGGAGTTCCCCCTCATGCCGGACTGGCATATGGACTGGATCGTCTGGTTATGCTTATGGCAAAAGTGGATTCCATCCGGGAAGTCATTGCATTTCCAAAGGTAAAAGACGCTTCCTGTCTTATGTCAGAAGCGCCGGATGTGGTAGATGAGAAACAGTTAGAAGAACTGGGTATTGCGATTAGAGAAACAACAGAAGAATAAAAGAAAAACCAGGGAGTTTATTATTTGCTCTCTGGTTTTTTCTTTGTAGTGAAATTATGCTACATCCCCGGAAATAGCCGCAACAGCATTTTTTGCATCTCCAAAGATGGCGTTTGAAATTTCGCTATCCATTTGTATTTTCCAGTTTACCCCGTCATTTACTAAATGGATATCCAGTTTTTGAGAAAAAGTTTTTTTGTTTTTTTCAATACAGGAAATGAGAATTTCCCGTTCTTTTTCCCTGCGTCCCTGGTTCCTGCTGACAGAGCCTCAGAGGTTTTCAGCCACTTGGAAACCTTCTTTTGTAGGAATTGATAATGCTGTGGAAATCCACGCTGGTAATGGATACCTGTACTACAGCCTGGGTGCTGTCTGAGGTTTCTTCTAATATTTTGTAACTGAAATGTTTGCTGATTTGTTTTGCAAGAGCTTCCCCCATAGAATTCTGGTACTGCCGGTCAGTATCCAGAATAGAGTCCAGGTGTAAATAAGCACATAACTCCTGGGGGCTAAAACTTTTCATCGCGTCAAAATGTACTTTGACAATTTCTTTCGGGCTTAAAAGCTTGGCGTCTGTGGCGTATTTCAGAAAATTTCCGGTCAGTGTACTGTCAAGTTCCTGAGTGGGAACGATTTCCCAGCGTTCCTGATTTTTTTGAAGCTGTATATCCGTGGTAAGGGACACAGTTTCATATTCACCTGATTCCATTAAATCCTTTAAAAGAACACAGGACTCTTCCAAAGAGAAGGCATCTGAGGAGGATACGCTGGTTTTAATCCGTTCTTTTAAAGCAGCTTTTGAAAAATCCTTTGCCAGAGCCTTAGCATCCAGGGTTTTGATTTTTGCCGTTACATGCGCCTGATTTTCTTCCACAGAAACTTCTTTGATACGGTAGGAAAAATCCTGGTAAAAAAGAGAAAAGATATCAGCCAGTTCCTGGGAAAGTGTCTCATCCTGTAATTCCTCAGGAAGCAATTCTTCTGTAGAAATACAGTCCTGCACAACAGCAGAATCAAAATCCTTTAATTGTTCTAATTGAGCCTTTACTGTTTTTTTCACAGTCCGTTCTTCCTTTCCGGAACATCCGGCAAGAGAAAGAAGACAGAGAAACAGAAACAGGCTTAGAAAATAAGATTTCTTTTTCATATCTGCAGTTCTCCAACATAGTTATGATATTTTTAACATTTTATCAAAAAATCAGGGGATATGCAACACAATGCTGTAACACTCAGAGATAATATTGAAAGAAAATTGTAAAAACTTTTGTAAATGTTAAAGAAAATTTCAAAGACATTCCCTGGATTTTGATATACTTAATATACAAATGGACAGAATTGCTACAACAGTAAGAAGTATAAAATTGGGAAAAGAGGTAGTTTATGAAGAAAAAACAGGCATTGATTGCAGCAGCTTGCGCAGTAGTATGTGTAGGCGGACTGGCAGCAGGAATCTTTTTCGCTCAGAAGAAAAAAACGCAGGTGGAGATGAAATGGCTTATGTGATGAGTGTTTCCTCTATGAATCAGATGGCAGGTATCCAGAGACTGGCAGGTGTGGTGGAATCGCAGAAAACTCTGGACATTCAGAAGGACGGAGAGCGGGAAGTAAAAGAAATCATGGTAAAAGCAGGAGATGAGGTGGATGTTGGAACACCCTTGTTTACATATGATACCGCTACTACAGAGACGGAGCTTCAGCAGGCACAACTGGATTTGGAGAGGGCTTCCGGAAATATGGAAAATTTAAAAGCTCAGATAGCCCAGCTTCAAAAAGAAAAGAAGAATGCGTCTTCAGATGAACAGCTTTCTTATACCACGCAGATTCAGACAGCAGAAATGGATTTGAAGAAAAGCGAATATGAGCGCAAGGCAAAAGAAGTGGAAATGAATCAGTTAAAAAGTAAAATAGAAAATGCTACAGTTACCAGTGAAATGAAAGGTGTTGTGAAGGCTGTAAACAACGGACAAAAATTCACAGGATATGTACAGTGGCTCAAGCCAGGCGTTTATTACCATTCTGGCAACCGGAGAGTACCGGGTAAAAGGAAAAGTAAATGAACAGAATGCTTCACAGGTAGTGGAGGGAGCCAGAGCAATTATCCGCTCAAGAGTGGATGAAAATCTTGTCTGGCATGGTACTTACACGGCTGTAGATACAAAAAATCCGAATAACAGCAACAATAATATGATGTACGGAATGTCTTCAGAGGATGCTTCTCAGACCACATCAACCTCTTATCCGTTTTATGTAGAGCTGGATGCTTCCGACGGACTTTTGCTTGGCCAGCATGTTTATATTGAACAGGATAACGGAATGGAAGAACGGGAAGAAGGCATCTGGCTGGATGAGGCATTTCTGTCAGATCTGGAAAAAAATCCTTATGTCTGGGCAGAGACGGAAAAAGGAACGTTGGAAAAACGCGTGGTTGTTCTGGGAACTTACGATGAAAATATGATGCAGTATAAGATTGAAAACGGACTGGAAGAATCCGATTATGTAGCATATCCCCAGGATTTCCTGAAAGAAGGGATGAAAACCACCCATGACCCGGCAGAAGGAATGACAGAGGAAATATCACCGGAAGCATTACCTGAGGATGGAGAAAGTCTTCCAGAGGATTCGGAAGCATTGCCGGAAGACGCAGAAGTGCTGCCAGAAGGAGATGTCCTTCCAGAAGAAGGAGCAGTGCCGGAAGAAGGCGGAGAAACCGGAGTATAGAAGAAAGGGTGAGGATATGAAGAAAAAAATAAAAATCGCAGTACTAAGCGTGGTGCAGTTCTGGTTCTGGGAGCAGGCATCTGGTTTGGAGTAAGCCGGTTTCAGAAAGGAACAGTTCCTGTTTATTCTATGGAAGAATTGGCTCAGCAGGTCTGGAGTGACACGACCAGTCTGGAAGGTTCTGTATCCTCCAATGCATCCCAGCAGGTAAGACTGCTGGATAAACAGATTGTGTCCCAGGTGCATGTAACAGAGGGGCAGGAGGTAAAAGAAGGTGATCCGCTTCTGACATATGATATGACTCTGGTAAACATTGATCTGGAGATGGAAAAACTGAACAAGCAGCAACTGGAAGTAAAGAAAAAAGGACTGGAACAGGAATTAAAGGACTTAAAAAACGGGAAAATGAGTTCCGTGGCAGCAAACCGGGACTATAAGACCGAATTTCTGGGAGACAGTGATAAACAGTGGCGGCTTGTGGAAACAACGGCCACACAGCCAGGTGAGGAGCAGCCGGAGGCTCCAGAAACTCCAGACGATGGAGAAACCCCAGAAACACCGGAAAACCCCAATGGGGGAGAAAACCAGGAGACTCCAGAAAATCCCAATGGAGGAGAGACTCCACAGCAGCCGGAGAATCCGGAAAATCCAGACGGAGAAGAAACCCCGCAGACTCCACAGCAGCCGGAAAATCCGGAAGAACCAGAGGCACCAGAAGAAGAATCCACTGCTTACAGCCGTCTTTACTGGGACACCAGTCTTACAGACCCCATTCCGCCAAATGCAGAGGACAACGTGATTGTAGAAACTGCAAAACCATACAAGCAGGAAGGTGCAGTATTGTATTTCCTCTGTAAAAAAGATGTATGGGTACAGGGAGCCTTTTTAAATCACATTGCCGGTTTCCGTGGCGGTGAAGAAAAGGAGGAAGCGCCTCTTACCTGTGTTCTGGAACAGCGTACAGAAGATAAAAAAGATGGAACTTTACTGGCGCAGATTACCATTTACGGTGAAAAAATTGAAAAACAATTTAATCCGTCTACCTGGTATCGTGCAAAATTAGGACTTGCGGAATGGGAGGAGGTTCCGGTTCCCAATGATCCGGGTCTGGAGGATCTGGACAACGGTATTTTTGTTCCAACACCAGGAGGAGATATTATTGGAGGATATTCTCCGGAAGAAATGAAGAAAGCCATCCGTGAGAAGGAACAGGAAATCGCTACAGCGGGTCTGGATATCCGGGAAGCTGATATTAAAATTAAAAAGGTAGAACAGCAGCTTCAGGATGAAACCGTCCGCAGCACCTTAAATGGTGTGGTGAAGAAGGTTGGAGACCCGGCAAAGGGTGAAATTGACGGGGAACCTTTTATTGTAGTAGAAAGTACAGGAGGGGTTTACATTAAAGGGTATGTAGGAGAGGACATGTTAAAGGTGGTAGAGCCTGGACAGATGCTCTCCGGTATGGCTTATGAGTCCATGATGCCTTTTGAAGCGGAAATAAAGGAGGTTTCTCCTTACCCTGCAGATGATTATATGATGTACAGCAACCGGGAAATTACTTATTATCCTTTTACTGCGTTTATCCAGGACAGTACGGGCTGAAGGACAATGAAATGGTAACTATGGATTTGCCCCAGGAAAATGGAGAAATTACGGGCATTTTCCTGAGTAAAGAATATGTCCGCAGTAAAGATGGAGAGGATTATGTTCTGAAAGCCGGGAAAAATGGAAAGCTGGTGAAACAGGTGGTTCACACAGGCCGCACCTTTTATGGTTCGCTGATTGAGATTAAGGATGGGATTACAACGGAAGACTATGTAGCTTTTCCATATGGGAAAAAGGTAAAAGAAGGTGCAAAAGTGAAAAAAGCGAAGCTGGCAGATGAGTATAATGGTTATTTTTAAGGAAAGGAAGGCAGATAGATGATTGAAAATATTAGATTATCCTTTCAGGGAATCTGGGCACATAAAATGCGTTCCTTTCTGACCATGCTGGGAATTATCATTGGAATTGCATCTTTGATTTCTATTGTATCTACATTAAAGGGACCAACGAACAGATTAAGAAAAATCTCATAGGAGAAGGAGATAATGTTGTTGAGGTGTTCCTAAGTGAAAATGGCGGAGAGTATCAGATGGAATATCAGGGAATTCCGGCAGGGGTACCGGTCATTACCAAGGAACAAAAGGATGCCATTCTGGATTTGAAAGAGGTAGAGGAGGTTACACTTTATCAGTCCAGACTCTATGCCGATGGAATTTTTATCAGAATAAAAGCATGGAGGGAGGCAATGTGCTGGGGATTGACCAGGATTATCTGGACGTATGCGGGTATCAGATTATCCGGGGACGCGGATTTTCCAGGGAGGATTATGAGAATTATCGGAAAGTGGTTCTGATTGATGAAACAGCCTCCGGCAGTTTTTTGAAAAGGGGCAGGAAATCGGAAAAACCATAGAAATTAAAGGAGAGCCTTTTACGGTTGTAGGGGTAGTGAAAAAAGCAGAAGAATATGAACCGGTTATTAACAGCAAGGAAGAGTATTATACCTATTACAGCAACAGCAGCGGCATGGTGTTTATGCCAGACGCATCTTGGCCCATTGTTTATCAGTATGATGAGCCGCAGCAGGTTTCTGTGAAAGCGCCATCTCCAGAGGAAATGAGCGCAGCCGGCAAAAAAACAGCAGAAATATTAAATGCTTCCATTACTTCCACCACAGGAACCATTGAATATAAGGCAAAGGATATGATGGAAAAGGCAAAGGGGCTGCAGCAGATTAGTGAGAGCACCAACCGTCAGCTTTTATGGATTGCCAGTATTTCTCTGTTGGTAGGAGGAATCGGGGTTATGAATATAATGCTGGTATCTGTTACAGAAAGAACAGGAGAAATTGGATTGAAAAAAGCCATTGGCGCGAATAAGAGAAGAATTTTAGGACAGTTTCTTACGGAGGCATCTGTACTTACCAGCATTGGCGGAATCCTGGGCGTGTTTGGAGGAATTGCTCTGGCAGCGATTATTGCCAAGATGTCGGGAACGCCAATGGTAATTAGTGTTCCGGCGGCAGTGGGGGCAGTGATTTTCTCTACTGTTATTGGAATTGTGTTTGGACTGCTGCCATCTATTAAGGCGGCAAACCTAAGTCCTATTGAAGCATTGCGGAGAATGTAAAAAAGAAGGAATGATTGTTACAGTTCCGGCAAATTTGCCAGAACTGCAGCAATATTCCAGATGGAGATTTCATAGGATAATTTCTTTATCTAAAATCCGTATTCTTCGCCTATAAGGATGACGCTGATGCGGCCTTTGTGGCGGGAATAGCGGGTGATGACTGTGTGACAGCAGATGCAGTCTGGACTTTGGCAGTCATTACACAGGCCGGTTTTCGTACAGGGGGTCTGCGCACCTACACGGATGGCATTTGGCGGGGCAGCGATATTGCGAACCCGGCGGATGCCATCTTCTTGCGTTGGAACAACTTTATTCATGCCGGCAATGACCAGAACATGAGAAGGCCCTTGGATAAGGCAGGCAACACGGTTTCCATTTCCGTCTACATTAATGAGTTCTCCATCCAGAGTGATAGCGTTGGCGCTGGTGAGAAAATAGTCGGCAGTGACGATTTTTCCATAGAGCATACGGGATTCTTCAGGAGTTTTGGCTGCTTTGCGGTCAATAAATTGATAGTCCGGGGACTGGATAAGCTCCATGATTTCGGTTTCTTCCAGGGTTTCAGAACCACCGTTTGTGACCGTTGCCTGTGCAGGGATAAGCTGTTTTACCAGTTCTCTGGCCTCTTTGGCTGTCTCACAATAATATCCGGACATATTGCGTTTTTCCAGATTTTTTATGACAGATACAGCAGTATTTGCGTAAGATTGGGTTTTGTATGACATAAGACTTCCTCCTTTGTTTTTTTCTATTTTATCACGAATGTGAAGAAAGAGAAAGAAAAAGAGATTGTATTCCCGGATGCTCTATGGTATGATTTTCATAATGACTTGAAAAAGAAAGGGAGCCACAAATCAGTGAAGAATAAAGTTGCGATTGTAACAGACAGTAATAGTGGGATTACACAGTCACAGGCAAACGAGCTTGGGATTTTTGTACTTCCCATGCCTTTTTATATTAATGAAGAATTGTTTTATGAAGATATTACCCTGTCGCAGAAAGAATTTTATGAGAAATTAGCAGAGGATGCAAATATTTCTACTTCCCAGCCTACTCCGGTGGATGTGATGGAATTATGGGAAAAGCTGCTTTTAGAGGCAGAAGAGATTGTGCATATTCCTATGTCCAGCGGGCTTAGCAATTCCTGTGAGACAGCTATGGTGCTTGCAAGAGAGTATCCGGGCAGGTTCATGTGGTGGATAACCAGAGAATTTCTGTTACTCAAAGACAGTCTGTTTTGGACGCCATTGCCTTAGCAAAAGCAGGCAAAAACGGTGCAGAAATTAAAGAAGTTCTGGAAAAAGAAAAACAGGAATCCAGCATTTATATTACTTTGGAAACCTTGAAATATTTAAAGAAAGGCGGCAGAATCACTCCGGCGGCGGCAGCTCTTGGAACTGTACTGAATCTGAAACCAGTGCTTCAGATTCAGGGAGATAAGCTGGATGCTTTTTCTAAGGCAAGAGGAAAAAGAAAGCCAAGAGCATTATGGTTCAGGCCATGAGAGAAGATTTAGAAGGCAGATTTCAGGAGTATGTAAAACAGGGGCGCATGGCACTTCAGGCTGCTTATACCGGAAACGAAGAAGAGGCTATGGAGTGGAAAAAGGAATTGCAGGAGCAGTTCCCGGGATATGAAATTTATATGGCGCCATTGTCTTTGAGTGTTTCCTGTCATATCGGACCAGGAGCTTTGGCTGTGGCAGCCACAAAAATTGCAGATACGGAGTGAGAAGTTTATGAAGAAATTAGCAGTATATATTGAAGAAGTCTTAAAAGAAGCTTTTAAAGCCTGTGAGTATGATGAAAATTTTGCAAAGGTAACGGTTTCTAACCGTCCGGACCTTTGTGAATACCAGTGTAATGGAGCTATGGCGGCAGCAAAGACCTATCGCAAGGCTCCAATTATGATTGCAGGAAATGTAGTAGAGAAATTACAGGAAAATCCTGTGTTTGAAAGTGTAGAAGCAGTGAATCCTGGTTTTATTAATCTGAAAGTAAATAAAACATTTCTGGCTGATTATCTGAACCGGATGCTGGCAGACTCCAGACTTTCTGTGGAAGAAGCCAAGAATCCGAAAACCATTGTCATTGATTACGGTGGACCAAATGTTGCAAAACCTCTTCATGTAGGACATCTGCGTTCTGCAATTATCGGAGAAAGTATTAAGCGAATGGGACGTTTCCTGGGACATAAGGTGATTGGTGACGTACATCTGGGAGACTGGGGTCTTCAGATGGGATTGATTATTACAGAACTGTCTAAGAGAAAACCAGAGCTGGTATACTTTGATGAAAGCTATGAAGGGGAATATCCAAAAGAAGCGCCTTTCACAGTCAGTGAACTGGAAGAAATTTATCCTACAGCCAGCGGCAAATCCAAAACAGATGAGGCGTACAAAAACGAAGCGCTGGAAGCAACCTTACAGTTGCAGCAGGGCAGAAGAGGTTATCGGGCTTTGTGGAAACACATTATGGAAGTTTCTGTCAATGACCTGAAGAAAAACTATGCCAAGCTGAAAGTAGATTTTGATTTGTGGATGGGAGAATCTGACGCAGACGCCTATATACCGGATATGGTAAAATATTTAAAAGATGAGGGATATGCATATGTGGATCAGGGCGCTTTAGTTGTGGATGTAAAAGAAGAATCTGACACCAAGGAAATCCCTCCGTGCATGATTTTGAAATCAGACGGGGCATCCCTTTATAATACTACAGATTTGGCTACCATTGTACAGCGTATGGAAGATTTCCATCCGGATGAAATCATTTATGTGGTAGACAAGCGTCAGGAATTGCATTTTATCCAGGTGTTCCGCTGTGCGAAAAAAGCTAATATGGTAGATGAAAATACAAAACTTACCTTTGTGGGATTTGGAACCATGAATGGTAAAGATGGCAAGCCTTTTAAAACAAGAGAAGGCGGCGTTATGCGTCTGGAACGTCTCATTGGAGAAATCAATGAAGAGATGTTCAAGAAAATCGTGGATAACCGCAGTGTAAAAGACGAAAATGCAGAGAAAACCGCACAGATGGTAGGCCTGTCTGCCATTAAATACGGAGACCTGTCAAACCAGGCATCCAAGGATTATATTTTTGATATTGACCGTTTCACCTCTTTTGAAGGAAATACAGGACCGTATATTCTGTACACTATTGTAAGAATTAAGTCTATTTTAAGTCGGTATGTGGAAGATGGAAACAGCCTGGAAGAAGGTGCTATTCACGAAGCAGTCAACAGCAGTGAAAAGAATCTGATGCTGGAGCTGGCAAGATTCAATGCTGTGATTGAACCGGCCTTTGAAGAAAAAGCGCCTCACAGAATCTGTTCTTATATTTATGATCTGGCAAATGCATTTAACAGCTTTTATCATGAAACCAGAATCCTGGGAGAAGAAGATGAAGAAAAGAAAAAATCCTGGATTCGTCTTTTAACCTTAACAAAAGAAGTATTAGAAACTTGCATTGACCTTCTGGGCTTTGATGCGCCGGAAAGAATGTAAAGAATGGGCTGCTGAAAGGCGGCCTTTTCCATTGTAAAATACAACGTGGACATGGTATGATAAGAGAAAAGGTATCGGGGGAACAAAGATGGAAGCTATGAAAGTGAAGTATCTGGAAAAGATGTCAGAGCTGTATCCCACAATTGCCAAAGCATCCACAGAAATCATTAATCTTCAGGCAATTTTAAATCTGCCCAAGGCGACAGAACATTATATTAGTGATATTCATGGGGAATATGAGGCTTTTTCTCATGTGCTGAAAAACGGTTCCGGCTCTGTGCGGAGAAAAATCGATCAGGTTTTTGGACATACCATGAGCCAGCAAGATAAAAAAAGTCTGGCAACCTTGATTTATTATCCAAAAGAAAAAATGGCTCTGGTGAAAAAACAGGAAAAGGATATGGAGGAGTGGTATAAAATCAGCCTGTACCGGTTGATTGAGGTGTGTAAGAAAACTGCCTCTAAATACACTCGTTCCAAGGTGCGCAAGGCATTGCCGGAGGATTTTGCTTATGTCATTGAGGAATTAATGACAGAGCGGGGAGATATTACGGATAAGGAGTCTTACTATGAGCAAATTATTCATACGATTATTAGCATTGGCCGGGCAGAAGAATGCATTATTGCTCTTAGCGAACTGATTCAAAGACTGGTTGTGGATCATCTTCATATTTTGGGAGATATCTATGACAGAGGACCGGGACCGCATCAGATTATGGATAAGCTGGAGGGTTATCATTCTCTGGATATTCAGTGGGGAAATCATGATATCCTCTGGATGGGTGCAGCGGCAGGGCAGTCCAGTTGTGTGGCTACGGTAGTGAGGATTTGCGCCAGATATGGAAATTTGGATATTTTAGAAGAGGGCTATGGCATTAATCTGTTGCCTCTGGCTACTTTTGCCATGACTTATTATAAGGATGATCCTTGCGCCTGTTTTAAAATGAAAGGGCATCAGGAACCAAATCCTGCGGAGCAGGAAATGAACCAGAAAATGCACAAAGCTATTACAGTGATTCAGTTTAAGCTGGAAGGAAAGCTTCTCATGCGCCGAAAAGAATTTGGTATGGCGGATCGGGCGCTTCTTGATGAAATTGATTACACAGAAGGGACTGTGCGGCTGGGATATCAGACTTACCCTATGTTGGACTGCTTTTTCCCTACCATTGACCCGGAGAATCCCTATGAGCTTACCAGAGAGGAGCAGGAGGTTGTGGATCGTCTGGTTTTTGCTTTTGTAAACTGCGAAAAACTCCAGAGACATATGCAGCTTTTATTAAAAAAGGGAAGTCTGTATAAAATATACAATCATAATCTGCTGTATCACGGTTGCATTCCGCTAAATGAGGATGGCAGTTTTAAGGAAATCCAGGTGTATGGAAAATCTTACAAAGGAAAAGCCCTCTATGATGTGCTGGATTCTTATGTGCGGAAAGCTTTTGTGGCAGTAAACGAAGAAGAACGGGAGAAGGGCAGGGATATTCTGTGGTTTATCTGGAGCAGTCCTAACTCACCTTTATTTGGAAAAAATAAAATGGCTACCTTTGAGCGGTATTTTCTGGAGGCAAAAGAAACTCACGAAGAAAAGAAAAATCCGTATTATTATTTTCTGGAAAAGGAAGAGACAGCAAATAGAATCCTGGAGGAATTTCAGGTTACAGGAGACTGCCGGCATATTGTGAATGGTCATGTTCCGGTTCATCATACCGAAGGAGAGAGCCCGATTAAATGCGGAGGGAAAATCCTGGTGATCGACGGCGGATTTTCCAGGGCTTATCAAAAAGAAACAGGGATTGCAGGGTATACTTTGATTTATAATTCCTGGGGGATGATTCTGGCCGCTCACGAACCTTTTACTTCTACCAGCGATGCCATAAGTAAAGAAAGCGACATTTTGTCTGACAGTATTTTAGTGAAACGTGTCATACAGCGAAAAACCGTAGGGGAAACAGATACAGGAGTAAAATTAAAAGAAAGGATTGCAGACCTGCAGGAACTTTTAGAAGCTTACCGAAATGGTCTGCTGATGGAAAGACTATGATTCAGGAACGTATTAAAATTCAAGTGCAGGGGTCTGATGACTATGCACATCTGGACACTTATATTTTAGGAAACTATCTGGATGATGAACCAAATCCCAGAAAACCACTGGTTTTAATCTGTCCGGGAGGTGCTTACCGGATGACCTCCAACCGGGAAGCAGAACCCATTGCCCTGCAGTTTAACAGCATAGGCTATCATGCAGCAGTGCTGCGTTATTCCTGCAAACCGGCAGTGTACCCCACAGCTTTGCTGGAAGTGGCAAAAAGTGTGCAGCTTATAAGAGAAAAGGGAGAAGAGTGGGGAATTGATACAGAAAAAATCCTGGTTATGGGATTTTCGGCAGGAGGTCATCTGGCTGCCAGCTACGGTGTGTTCTGGAAAGAACTGGAGGAGAACCTCAATGAGGAAGGTGCGTGGCATATCCCTGCAGCCGAATGCTGATTCTCTGTTATCCGGTTATCAGCAGTCAGGATGCCATTGCACATACAGATAGTATTCAAAATCTGCTGGGAAGTCAGTATGAGGAAAAAAGAGAAAAGTTATCTTTGGAAAATCAGGTGGGTGACTGGGTTCCAAAGACGTTTATATGGCATACTTTTGATGATGATACGGTACCATTCTGGAATTCCATGGTTTTTGTGGAAGCTCTGGGAAAAGCCAATGTTCCGGTAGAATTCCATTTATATCCTAAAGGAGCCCACGGTCTGTCTCTGGCAACCAAGAGCATACAGCGGACAGATGGCAGCGGAGTGGAGCCCGGCTGTCAAAGCTGGATGCCGCTTTTGCTTCAGTGGATTCAGAGAAACTTTGGATTTTAGGGGATTTTAGAAAAAAGTCCTTGCAATAAGAGAAAAATATGTGGTATAATACCCACGTTGCGAGTGTAACAAAATAACCACGCCTGTGAATTCCAATGGACGGTGCTAGAAAACAGAGTCCCGGCGGTGTAGAAGCAGGTGGAAGTGTAAACCAAAAGGAGAGAAAAAAATGAGCGTTATTTCAATGAAACAGTTACTGGAAGCAGGTGTTCATTTCGGACATCAGACAAGAAGATGGAACCCTAAAATGGCTCCGTACATCTACACAGAAAGAAATGGTATCTATATCATCGACTTACAGAAATCTGTAGGTATGGTTGATGATGCTTACAAAGCAATCGCTGATATCGCTGCTGACGGTGGTACAATTCTGTTCGTAGGAACCAAAAAACAGGCTCAGGATGCAATCCAGACAGAAGCTGAAAGATGCGGAATGTATTATGTAAACGAAAGATGGTTAGGCGGTATGCTGACAAACTTCAAGACCATCCAGAGCAGAATTGCAAGATTAAAAGAAATCGAAGCTATGGAAAGTGACGGAACATTCGATGTTCTGCCTAAGAAAGAAGTTATCCAGTTAAAGAAAGAAATGGACAAACTTCAGAAAAACCTTGGCGGAATCAAAGAAATGAAGAAACTTCCAGATGCAATCTTCATCGTAGATCCAAAGAAAGAAAGAATCTGTGTACAGGAAGCTCATACATTAGGTATTCCGTTAATCGGTATTGCTGATACAAACTGTGACCCAGAAGAATTAGATTACGTTATCCCAGGTAACGATGATGCTATCAGAGCAGTAAAATTAATCGTTTCCAAAATGGCAGATGCTGTTATCGAAGCAAACCAGGGTGAAGCTGCTGACGCTGAAGAAATCTTCACAGAAGAAACAGAAGAAGCTGCAGTAGAAGAGTAAGATTTGAATAACGGTTGGGAGCACAGCGTTTAAGCAGTGTTCCCAATATCCTGAAACAATAGAAAAATAAACAGGAGGAACCATAACATGGCTATCACAGCAAGCAAAGTAAAAGAATTAAGAGAAATGACAGGCGCTGGTATGATGGACTGTAAGAAAGCTCTTACAGCTACAGACGGCGATATGGATAAAGCAGTTGAGTTTTTAAGAGAAAAAGGTCTGGCTACAGCTCAGAAAAAAGCTGGACGTATTGCAGCAGAAGGTCTTTGCAAAACTTTAGTTTCCGCTGACGAAAAGAGCGCAGTTGTTGTAGAAGTAAATGCAGAAACAGACTTTGTTGCTAAGAACGAAAAATTCCAGGACTATGTAGCTCAGGTTGCAGAAGCTGCTATGGAAACAGAAGCAGCTACAACAGAAGACTTCATGGCTTCTGCATGGAAATTCGACGCTGAAAAAACTGTACAGGAAGCATTATCTGCTCAGATTGCAGTTATCGGCGAAAACATGAACATCAGAAGATTCCAGAAAGTAACAGAAGAAAACGGATTTGTTGCTTCTTATACACATATGGGCGGAAAAATCGGCGTATTAGTAGACGTAGAGACAGATGTTGTAAATGATGCAGTAAAAGAAATGGCCAGAAACGTAGCTATGCAGATTGCAGCTTTAAAACCAGAGTACACAAACAGTTCTGAAGTAAGCGCAGACTACATTGCACATGAAAAAGAAATCTTGCTGGCTCAGATTATGAACGATCCAAAAGAATCCCAGAAACCAGAAAAAGTTATTCAGGGTATGATTAACGGACGTATCAACAAGGAACTGAAAGAAATCTGCCTCTTAGACCAGACATACGTAAAAGCAGAAGACGGAAAACAGTCTGTTGCTAAATACGTAGAAGAAGTTGCTAAGGCAAATGGCGCTAACGTAACAATCAAAGGATTTGTTCGTTTTGAAACAGGTGAAGGTCTGGAGAAAAAGAACGAAGACTTTGCTGCAGAAGTTGCTGCACAGATGGGAAACTAATTCCTGATTCTAACAAGTTATCATAACTTAATAAAGCTTATTAAAATCCCAGAAAACCTAGTGTTTCTGGGGTTTTTCACGTCTAAGGCACTTCTTGTAAATGCCAAAGACAAGAAAAAGAAAAACGCCATAATCCCAAAGTGATTACAGCGTATTCGACCATATAAATTCAATTTTTATTTAAGGATTTTAATTCAGATTATTTTCTCCCCATTGTTTCATAAATTCTAAGACAGGCATAAAACTTTTGCCAAGTTCGGTCAATGAATATTCTACTCGGGGTGGGACTTCCTTGTAGTCAAAACGGGAAATAAAACCGTCTGCTTCCAGTTCACGCAACTGCTTTGTCAGAGAGGATTCTGTTATATCTCCGATGTGTCGGCGTAGTTCTCCAAACCGTTGTATATTTTGAAATCCAATATAATAAAGTATTTCAATTTTCCATTTTCCGCCTAAGATTTTTTGAATTGTAGAAACAGTGGCACAGCGCTCAATCGACATTTGGCTTTTCTTCATGTATTACCCCTCCAATCAATTACAATATATCATTCCTACAATCAAAAAATCAATGTACTATAAAAAAGTACAGTACTTTTCAAACAAGTGTACGGTGATATAATGAGGATAGCAAGGGAGAAAGGAGAGATTTTCATGCACTATACAGGAACGATTTGGCGACCGCCTTATGAAGCGTCCTCACTGCTTTTGGAAGTAACGGCAGGCTGTACACATCATCAATGTAAATTCTGCACTTTATATGACGATTTACCGTTTAAGTTCAGAATGACACCTATGGAGGATATTGAAGCCGATTTAAAGGAAGCTAAAGGACAATTTCGCATATGGATTGGTCATAAAATATCCCGTACTTTTTTAACAGGGGCAAATCCCTTTGTCTTAAAGGCTTCCCGTTTAATTGAAATTTCAGACCTGATACGGCGGTATTTTCCAACGAATCAATCAATCGGGTGCTTTTCAAGAATTACAGATATTACATTAAAAACAGACGAGGAACTTTTGCAGTTAAAAAATGCAGGATATGATGGCTTGACCATTGGAATCGAAACGGGTGATGACGAAGCCTTAACTTTTATGCACAAGGGATACACTTCAAATGATATTGTCCTCCAATGTCAGCGTTTGGATAGAGCAGGTATCAGCTATAACTTTTTTTATCTTACAGGAGTATCCGGTGCAGGAAAAGGAGAGGCAGGAGCAAAAAAAACAGCGGAGGTATGCAATCAACTGCACCCTCAAATCATAGGCGCAAATATGCTTACCATCTATCAAAACTCTGAATTATATGAGGAAATTCAAAAAGGAAACTGGAAAGAAGAACAGGAAATCGAGAAATACAGGGAATTGAAAACTTTAGTCGAACATTTGAATATTCCTGTCTGGTTTGCCGCCGGAGGTGCTTCAAATGCTATTCCCATTCAAGGTACACTGCCAAGAGATACCAGGAAAGTTATTTCTGTCTTGGAACGAATTATTAGCAGTGTTGATGAAAATGAATTGCGAGATTATAGAAAAAATCTCCGGCATTTATAAAGGAGGAATCCAATATTGCACTTTACAGGAAGAACATGGCGACCACCTTATGAAGCAAGTTCCTTTATTGTACAAGTAACGTCTGGTTGTACACATAACAAATGCAGTTTTTGCAGCCTGTATAAAAATGAGTGCTTCCGTATGTCGCCATTAGAAGAATTTAAAGAGGACTTAGCAGAGCTGGCAAGTTATCAGCCTACTGCAAGACGTATTTTTTTAACAGGTGCAAATCCTTTTGTGATGAGTTATGAAAATTTAGCAGAACGGGCATTGCTTATTCATGACTATTTTGTAGAATGTCAGACGATTGCTATGTTTTCCAGTATTCGTGATATAAAAAATAAAAAGGTATGGCAGTTAAGAAGGCTTCGGAGCTTAGGCATTAACGGAATCAGTATTGGTACGGAATCGGGCGATAACAGCACTTTGCTTTTAGCAAATAAGGGCTACACTGCAAAGGACTTGATTGAACAATGCAGAAAATTAGACGAGGCAGGAATTGAATACTATTTTGTATATATGACAGGACTTGCCGGAAAAGGAAACAGTTATCGAAATGCTGTCAATAGTGCGAAAGTATTCAGTAAAGTAAATCCGCGTTTTATTTCTGTAGATTCATTAACACTATTCCCCGATACAGAATTGTATCGAATGGCACAGGAAAGGAAATTTATTCCTGCGGGAGAAAAAGAGCGGTTAGAAGAATTACAGACATTTATTAAGCACTTGCAGATACGAACCCATTTATTTGCAAATTCTGTTTCTAATTTTTATCCAACCACTGCTTTTCGCCCAAAAGAACGTGATAGAATCATAAGTGAACTGCAATATATTATAGATACAGTCAGCGAAGAAGAAATGCAGGAATACAGAAGAAATCTTCATAGGCTGGGATAAGGTTAATATGCCGTCCAGCGGTAATAAAAAACTGTTATTGCTACAGCAGAGTTTTCATGCGCTCAATTAAGATATGGATTGCCAAACGCCTATGCGGTTTTACGCCTGCATGGGCGTTTGCTGTAATAGCCTCTACTGGGAAGAAAGGGGAAGAATTTTTTGAGGAATGGAATCTTGAAAAGGAAAAAGTGACAGAGGCATGGGACAATAGAGGAGATATTGTAATTGGAAATGATGTCTGGATTGGCTATGAAGCTGTCATATTATCAGGAGTCACCATTGGAGATGGAGCAATTATAGGAACAAGAGCAGTTGTTACAAAAGATGTGCCGCCATATACGATTGTGGAGGGGTTCCGGCAAAGCCAATACGAAAACGATTTGATGAAATGGTGATCAAAGAATTGTTAAAGATAAAGTGGTGGGATTGGACGAAAGAGAAGATTGAAATAATTCATAAGAACATGATCTACAAAACTTGACGGTGTAAAGATTGAAAGGTATAATGTTTACAGTGTAAAGTTTGGAGGTGGAAAATGAAACAAACAACCTATCATCATAAAAATTTGAGAAATGAATTGATTGAGAAAGGAATTGAATTAGTAGAAGAATATGGTATGCAGCAGCTTTCTTTGCGAAAGGTAGCACAGGCATGTAATGTAAGCCATGCTGCACCATACAGTCATTTTAAGAACAAAGACGATTTGATTTCAGCGATGCAGAGTTATATAACAGATCAGTTTACGGAACGATTGCAGGATGTGATTGCGAAGTATTCCGGAAAACCTGAGTTTTTACTGAAATTTGGAAAGGCATACGTTTTATTTTTTCTTCAGAATCCCCACTATTTTTCCTTTTTATTTACCAAAGGTAAAATGCAGATCAATTTAGATATTCAAGGGGAAAGTGAAGAAGACTATCAGCCATTTTCGATATATAGAAAACAGGTAATGAAACTGCTTGCTCCATTGGAACTTTCAGAAGAAAAGAAACAAGACTATATCATTGCATTATTCGCTTATATTCATGGACTTACCTCTTTGGCAACGCTTCAAAATGTAAAATATGCCTCAGAATGGGAAGAGAAAATAGAAGATTTGATTTGCACATTTTCGGTGGGAAATGAGGTGACACCGTGTTAGGAATTTATTTTAGTGGAACCGGAAATACAGAATATTGTGTGAAATTGTTATCTTCATTTTTGGAAGAAATGGAAACAGTTCCTTTAGAAAATCCATGGGCGGCTAAAAAGTTGGAAGAGAATGATACGATTATATTTGGTTATCCGGTACAATTTTTCCAATATACCGTATTTCGTTCGGACATTTATAGAGGAGAATGGTGAAATCTGGAAAGGGAAAAAGGTTCTTTGTTTAGCTACAATGGGAGCTTTTAGTGGAGATGGTGCCGGATGTGCCACAAGGTTGCTGGAAAAGAAAGGGGCAGTGATCTTAGGCGGAGTACATGTGAAAATGCCTGATTCTGTATGCGACAGTCCATTGTTGAAAAAATCATTTGAGGAGAATCAACAGCTTGTGGAAAAAGCTACTGAAAAGATTGAAAAAGTCACTTCAGATATAAAAAGGCAGATATATCCGAAAGAGGGGCTGTCTTTTTGGCACATGTGATTGGATTGTTTGGACAAAGGCTTTGGTTCTATCATAAAACAAGAGCATATACTAAAAATCTGAATATTCATGAGAACTGTAATGGTTGTGGGATATGTGCTCAAAACTGTCCGACACAGAATCTTTCGCTGCTTGACGGAAAGGCAGTTGCAGGGAATCAGTGTACGATGTGCTACCGGTGTATTAGTAAATGCCCGCAAAAGGCAATCACACTTTTAGGGAAGACAGTGGTTGAGCAGCACATTATAACAAAGTATGTATAGACAGACTTGAAATGCAGAAAGAGCAATAGTCAGTCCAAATGAATTTTCGGCTGATTATTGCTCTGAATCCGAATTGCGTTTGCGGAGCAGTTTCCAGGATATAATGGGTGACTTTTATAAATTTTCATCCATAAAAGCAATAATCCCGGCTTCTACTTCATCTTTGATAGCTGCATAATTATGGATTTCATGACGGTAGCCAGAGTACAGTTTGGTTCTTACTTTATGTCCTGTAGCCCGCAGCCAGTTGGATACCTGGTATACACCCTCACCATATTCTCCAACAGGATCCATATCTCCTGCAATGTTATAGATGGGAAGTGAGGTGGGGACTTTTTCTGCCCATTGGGTTCCAAGGATAACAGACATCATCTGGGTGAAATCATACATGGACTGATTGTTTACAGGTTTTGTAAAAGCATCAAAGGGATCGGCTGCATGGTCCTGCTGTACATAAGGGTCAGCGCAGATCCACTCATTTCCAATTTTCACTTCTCCACAATATTCGCACATCCATCCCATAAGTGAACCTGTGATGTTGGGGTCGGCTTCTTTTCCTTTTCCTTCATCAATGAGTTTTTTCAGAGTGGCAGCGCCTTCTTCAGCATGGCGGAATACACCACAGGTTCCACAGAGGGTAACACCATTTAATTCATTACCGTATTTTGCTATATAGTCTCTGGCAATCATAGAGCCCATGCTGTGACCGAACAGGAAATAAGGAAGATTTGGATATTTTTCTTTTACAAGATTTGTGAGGGTATGTTCATCTTCCATCATGGTATGCACACCTTTGTCACCCCAGTCGCCCCAGGTATTGTTTTCCAATGCAGTTTTCCATGACCCACATGGTCATCAGCAGCAACAATGTAACCTGCATCTATAAATTTCACAATCATATGCAGATATCTCCTGGAATGTTCTCCGAATCCATGGATAATTTGTACGATACCTTTTGGTTTTGCCGCTGGAACATAAATCCATCCGTATACAGTATCTCTTTCATTAAAAGACTTAAAATTCACTTCGTGTAACATGAAAGCACCTCCCATACATTTTGATAATTTCATTGTAGAAGTATCTGTTTTCAAAGTCAAGAAAAAGAAAGCAGATTTCAGGATAGGCAAGAAATGAAAAATGGAGTATGATAAGTGTATAAAATTTCGGATTCAAAGGAAAGGAACATACAGCATATGGAGAGGACAGAGCATTTGGACAGCATCCGTTTGATTACAGAAAAGGATGACGTACAGCTTGCAGATATTATCAGAAAAAATCTGGAAAAATTTCACCTGGATATTCCGGGAACCGTATATTTTGATTCTCAGCTAGACCATTTAAGCAGTTCTTACACTGCAAATCCAGAGAAAAGGGCGTATTTTGTTGTGGAAGATCCTACAGGAAAGGTTCTTGGAGGTATTGGCATAGATGAATTTCCGGGATTTGCAAGGTGTGCTGAAATACAGAAGTTGTATCTGTCAGATGAAGCAAAGGGAAAAGGACTTGGAAAAGCATTGATGGAAGCCGCAGAAGGGTATGCGGTTCAGGCTGGCTATGAGAGACTGTATTTAGAAACACATACAAATCTGGAGGCTGCAATACATTTGTATGAAAAATCAGGATTTCATAAGATTCAAAAGCCAGGAGAAGTGCAACACAGCACCATGAATTTGTTTTTTATGAAGGAGCTAACATGATTGAAACAAAGAATCTTATTTTAGATAAAGCAAAATTTTCAGACTGGAAAGAGATGTATGAGAATGTCTGGTCAAGACCAGAAAGCGCAAGATATATGGCATGGAAGGTTACAACAACGCAAGAGGATGCAAAGCTGAGAATTATGCGAACCATAGAATTTCAAAATAACCATGATGTCTATATAGTTTATGAAAAGAAAAGTGGCAAAGCGATTGGATTCGCAGGAGTAGAAAAGATAAAACCTTTTGTGTACCAGGAGACAGGAATCTGTTTGGGACCGGATTATGTGGGAAAAGGATTTGGAACCCAGATTTTGGAAGCGTTGATTCAATATTGCAAACAAGAATTTGACGCAAAAAAATTCTTTTATTCCACAAGAAAAGAAAATGAAGCATCTAACAGACTGGCAAAGAAGTTTGGATTCACCTTGGTTTCTTCGGAAAAGAAAATAGATAACAGGAATGGACAGGTTTATGAATTATTGAAATATAATCTGGACTATTCTTTTCCTTCTATGAGATAATCATAAGAAACCTGAAAAATCTCAGTCAGAGCTTTCAATTCGATATCTGTAACATAACGCTTATTTGTTTCGATTCTGGTAATTACATTTTTATCCATATCATATCCATTCAGTTGAAGCTGGTAGGCCAAGAGCCGCTGTGACATATGATGTTGGCGGCGGAGTTCTATGAGCCTTTGACCTATCAGATTTTTTTCGCCGGTAGCTGTTTTTGGTTTTGGCATATCTTTTATCCCTCCTGAAAATAGTATGAACAAAACAGTCTCATTTTTTGCACTGTTTATTTTACATGGGATTGAGCATTTGAAAGGTTGTAAAAATGAGACAAAATAAAATTGTAGTGAATTGTGTGGATATTGCTTTCGAAACATGGTACAATAATAAAAATAGTAGAAAGGGGAACGGTATTATGCTGGTAAGTGCAGACAAAAAATGGGATTATGCTCTTGGAATCATTAAAGTGGATGGATTAGAACCGTCTCCAGAGTTTAAAAATTTGATTGCAAAAGAAAAACGCGGTGAGATGACTACAGAGGATATGAGAAAAGTTTTAGATAAAAAATATAAAATGAAGAAGTAGGTGGGGGTTAATGAGAGATCCATATGTGTATCCACATACAAACATTTTAAAAAATTTAGCCAATATACAAGATGAAGAAGAATTATCTTGTATGGAGGCTGAATATACCAGTTTACGACTTGCGGAACTTGTGACAAAAGAATCTGCAAGTATTTTAATTTCCTGTCACTTTGTGATATGCATCGTTATATTTTTCAAGATGTTTACGAATGGGCAGGGGAGATCAGGGTTATTAATATTGAAAAGAATGTTACCAATATTTTAGATGATATGAATAAGTTTTTATGGAAGGCATTGTCTGTTGCAGAAGCTTCCAGAATATTTTCAGAGTATTTAGCAAAACTTTGGCGTGTACATCCATATCGAGAAGGAAATACACGTACAATCATAACATTTTGCAGTCAATTTATTGAAAGTAAGGGATTCTATGTGGACAGTGATTTGTTTAAAGATAATGCACAATATATGAGGACTGCGTTGGTGGCAGCAAATGCAATCTTTTCAGATTTAGGAGATAAAAGAAAGCCGGAATACTTGAATAGAATCGTGTTGGACGCTTTGGAACGTGGGCAGAAAATGAAAGATAGAGTTGCTGATGTAATTAAAATGGCTGGCTTTGATGCCACAGAGAAGGAGATACGGAAAATTATCTATTGGAACAGGCAGAAACATTGTGAAAGCAGCATACAAGAAGTAAAAATGTATTTGTAAAGGAATTTATAACATGAACGACAAACGATTACTAATCATAGAAGATGACACTGATTTAAGAGAAGGCCTGTCCTTTTCTTTTTCTTCTGATGGATATAGAGTGACAGAGGCGCCAACAAAAGCAGAGGGACTTAGGGAAATCAGGAAGAATGTTTATGATATGGTGCTTCTGGACTGCAATCTGCCGGATGGAACCGGATTTGAATTATGCAGGGAGGTGCGTAGCTACAGCAGCATACCAATGGTGATGTTGACCGCCAGGGATACAGAACTGGATGAAATTCAGGCATTGGAACTGGGAGTTAATGACTATTTGTCCAAGCCTTTTTCTTTGGGAGTATTAAAAGCCAGGGTAAAGCGGATTCTTCAGGAAAAAACAGAGACCTCCAGGATTGTCACAGGTTCTTTAACCATTGATCAGAACACCTGCAAAGTGTGGAAACAGGGGGAGAAAATTCAGCTAAGTAAATTAGAATATCGTCTGCTTCTGTATTTCATTGAAAATAAAAATCACATTCTTTCCAAGGAACAGATTTTAGAAAAAATATGGGACAGTGATGGAAAGTACGTGGATAACAATACGGTCTCTGTGAATATCAGCAGACTGCGGACAAAAATTGAAGAGGATGCATCCAGGCCTGCCAGAATTAAAACGGTACATGGAATTGGATATATCTGGAAGGAATAAAAATTATGTGGAGTTCGATTATTTTATTGATTCTTTTGTTTTTCGCTGTCTGGTGGAGTATCAGGGAAAAGAGGAAAACTTACCGCCGCATAGATGAATTACTGGATCGCGTCTTAAATCAGGAAATTATTTTAGATTCTGATGTAAAGGAAGGTGAGTATTCGGCACTTGTGAGCAAGATAAAACAGATACAGGAGGTGCTGGAGAATCATGCCAGAAGTGCAGAGACTGAAAAGGAACAGGTGAAAAGTCTGGTGTCCAATATGTCACACCAACTGAAAACACCTCTGGCAAACCTTTCTCTCTACGCAGAGATTCTGGGAAAAAGTGAGCTTTCAAAAGAACGAAAAAATGAATTTTTTTCTAAAATGCAAAGGCAGATTGAGAAGTTAAACTGGATGGTGGAATCCCTTTCTAAAATGGTGAAGCTGGAACAAAATCTGGATGATTTTGAAATAAAAAATACGAAGATACGCCAGACGATTTTGGATTCTGTGGATACCGTTTATGAGAAACTAGAGAAAAAAGATATCCAGCTAGACATGGAGTCTTTTGAGGATCGATTCTTATATCATAATCGAAAGTGGACTGTAGAGGTGTTTGTCAATCTTCTGGAAAATGCAATCAAATATACAGAAAAGGGCGGCTTTATTTCTATTCGTGTGAAATCTTATGAACTTTATACAGAAATTCAGATTTCCGATAATGGGAGGGGAATCCGGCAAGAAGAATTAACGGATATTTTTAAGCGTTTTTACAGAAGTCCTGAGGTGGAAAATATGGAAGGCTCTGGCATTGGACTGTATTTGTGTAATCTGATTCTGGAAAAGGAAAAAGGATATATCACAGCCATTTCAGAGTATGGAAAAGGCAGTTGTTTCTCCGTATTCTTACAAAACTGTAAGAACTAATGCTCTCTTTGTAAAGAAATTGCAAGATATAACAGGTATACTAAACGTATCAAAAAAGGAGACAATAAAGGATGAGTATACTAGAATTGCAAAATGTGAGAAAAATATATGGGGAAAAAGAAAACCAGGTCAAAGCCCTGCAAAATGTAAACATGCAGGTAGAAGAAGGGGAATTTGTTGCCATTGTAGGTACTTCCGGCAGCGGCAAGTCCACACTTTTAAATTTAATTGGCGGTCTGGACAACCCCACGCAGGGAAAAATCTTTATAAAAAACAGGGAGATTGGTTCTTTATCCAGAAAGGAACTGACCATTTTCAGAAGAAGAAATATTGGCTTTGTGTTTCAAAATTACAGCTTGATGCCAGTGTTGAATGTCTATGATAATGTGGCATTGCCCATTACCTTTGACAGAGGAAAACATATCAACCATAAATATATCGAAGAATTGCTACGGGAGCTTGGTCTTTGGGAAAAGCGGAAGAAATATCCCAATGAATTATCCGGAGGTCAGCAGCAAAGAGTCGCCATTGCCAGAGCCTGGTAAATAAGCCTGCCATTTTACTTTGTGATGAACCTACGGGAAATCTGGATTCTGCCACAACCATTGAGGTTATGGGGTTATTAAAATCCAGCTGTAGAAAATATAAGTAGACCATTCTTATGGTGACACATAATGAAGCCATTGCGCAGACCTGTGACAGGGTGATTCATATTGAGGACGGAGAGATTCTTACAGGGAAAAGAAGCTTTCAGGCAAAAGGTGGTGAGCAGTCATGAAAGGCGTGTTGAAATTATCTTTTGCATATCTTCGTTATTATAAAAAGCAGACGTTCTCTTTGTTTCTCGGAGTTCTTCTTTCCGCAGCACTTCTTAGTGGAGTAGGTTCTCTTCTCTATAGCGGGAAGCAGCAGAACATAGAAAAAGTCAGGCAGGAGTATGGGGATTGGCATTATTACTTCCAGAGTGATGCCAAGGAGGCACAGCGTCTTCTGGAAAAAAAGAACGGAAACGGATATGAAATAGAGGCGTCCGGTACCATTACCATTCGGAAAGTTATGGAAGAGCCTTACAAAATTATGTTAGCTTATGGGGATGAATCTTATCAGCATATGATGAACCGCACACTCTTAAAGGGCAGTTATCCAAAAGCTGCAAATGAAGTTGCCATGGACACTTATGTATTGCGAAATCTTGGAATTCCGGAGAAAATCGGAAGTGAAGTGGTTCTGGATGGAGAACGATTTCTGCTAAGTGGTATCTTGAGTGAGTCTGTGGAAGGCACAGAGGACTACATGCAAGTATTTGTCCATGAAAGTATAGATTATGGGCAAAACGGTGTGTTTTTTTACTTCAAATTTATGGAAAACCGTCCGCTTTATAAACAGTTGGCTGCTTTTTGCAAAGAGTTTGATGTAGAAAAGGAAAGCATCCGTAGAAACAGTGAACTTGATGGATATTTCAAAGGAACAGCGCCTTCTGCCTATTGGGAAGTTTTAAAAGTAAGTTTTACGGAAGAAGGAACCGGTATTCCCTATCTTTATGCTTATTACAATGAAGGCGGACAGTTGACAAATAAAGTAATACTCATAGCTCTTGGTGTGTTTGGCGTTTTTATTCTCTACAGTCTTTTTCAAGTGTCTGTGCGAAAGCGTATGTCACAGTACAGTATTATGCAGACCCTTGGAATGGCAGAGGGATATACTTTTGGAAGTCTGTTGGGAGAACTTTTGTTGATTTTTGCAGCAGGATTTCCGCTGGGCTGTCTGTTGGGAAATAGTGTTGCTGCCTTGCTGTATGGAAAAATCGGTCAGATTTTTGTAGGTGTACAGAACAAGGGATTACGACATATTGGGGGGAAGCAGGAGCTAGCCGGAATTTCAGCGGCAAATATCGGAGAGGCAGGCAGGTTTTACATAGATGAAAAGCTGATTTGGTGCAGCCTGATTTTCTTTGTGGTGGTTTTAGCTGTGATGAGATTTTATTTGGTGCGAAAAATGCGGAGCTATTCCTGGGGACAGATGATACGAAAGGAATCTGGAAAAAGAAAGAAAAACCGGAAAATTTATTGCCTTCACAGGGAAAATCTCTCTGATATTCTTACAAAGAAGTTTATGTTTGGAAAAATAAGTAGCTTTTTCGGCATTTTGTTTTCCCTTTCTATTGGTGGTATTATTTTTTTGGGAGCCACTTATGTGACTGAGAATACAAAAATTCATAATGAACTGACTTTTAAAGCAGATGATGGGCTTGGCTCTGATATTCAGGTATTCGAGGACTCAGATGATTTAGGCCATATGATTCCAGCGTATATAGCTGAGGAAATCCGAAAGCTTCCTGATGTTGAGTCTGTGAATACCATGAATTACATGTTGGGGGAAATTCCTCTTTATGATGGGAAGCTGATTTGGACTTCTTATTTTGCAGAAACAGACCCTTCGGACGACCTAAAACGATCCGGTGTTAATGGAAAAGTATCATGGTATGGCAACCATTGAGGGCGATGACGATTATAAATTGAAGGTCAATGTCTATGGATATGATGATGAGATGCTTTTGGAGCTTTCAGACTATTTACTGGAAGGAAGTATTGATCCAGATACCATGCGCAAGGAAGATACGGTTATTTTTAAAACTATTATGGGCGGTCAGGGAACGTATGATGGTATTGACATGAAAACAGGTGATTTCGTCACATTGAAAACTCCCAAAAGTACAGAAGTACCGGCAGAGGTGCTGAAATTTCAGGAAGAGGATTCCTTCTATACAGAGCAGAAACTTGAGGTAGCAGCCCTTGCATCCAGACCACTTGCCAAAACAGATGCTTTTATTGGGGACGAGGAATCGTCTACGGTGGACATTATTATGACAGAAGAGCAGATGGAAAAATATTTTGGTGTGACCGGATATCATAATATGGGGATTACGCTGAAGGAAGGCGTAGATGGGGCAGCTGTTTCCAGCGAAATAAGACAACTCACCAAAAGTGTGTCAAAATGTATGGTAAAGGATTATACCCAGGCGATTAAAACTGAAAATGCTTTTATAGAACAAAAGATGCTCTTTTTTTATGGTGTTGCTTTTGTCCTGCTTGGTATTAGTATTCTGCATATTATCAATAGTATGCAATATCTGGTGGCGGCACGAAAACATGAATTTGGTATTTTGCGCGCATGGGTATTACAGATGGAGGCTTTCGCCGAATGCTGTTCAAAGAAGGAATTCGGTACGGTATTTATGCCAATCTGCTGATGCTTGCGCTGTATTTTCCGGTGCAGAAGATTCTCTATTATGTAATGGTTCATGTTTACCTCTACCTGCATCCAAAAGCAGGGGTATCGGTAATACCAGTGATTGGAATGCTGTTCCTTAATATTATCATTTGTATTCTTGCCATGGAATGGGCGGGGAGAAATATTCTGGAAGATGATATTATAGAAGAGCTTAATGGAGGAGACAGGATATCATAAAAGGAGGTTGTGTGAACATATAAGAGAAAATTTATCTATAAATCTCTTATATATTGATGTTTTGCGCGTAAAGGCATATAATAAAGGTAAGAAAACCAGGAGGTGTGATGTTATGGCAAATATAATGGATTGTTTGGTGCCAATTTCTTTATTTAATAAGGGACAGGCAACAAAAATTTTTAGTAGACTTAGAGAAACAAAAGAACTTTTTGTATTGAAAAATAATCAGCCCTCTGCCGTTATTTTAGCACCTGAAGAGTATGCAAGACTAACAGAAATTGAAGAGAATTATACACTTTTGCTAGAAGCAACAAGGCGTTTGGAACAAAATGGAGATAAGCCTGGCATATCTATGGAGACGGTTATGGCTGAGCTTGGAATTCATCCAGAAGAACTGGAAGAAATGGAGGACGTGGATATCGAATGACTTGGAGTGTAGAATTTCTGGAAGAAGCAAAAAAGATATGAAAAAACTAGAACGTTCTGCCAGCCTTCAAGTGTTAAAAGGAATCCAGAAAGTAAGCAGGAACCAACTTCCAGTACAAGAAGGTGGATATGGAAAACCATTGGGGAATAAAAATGGTGCAAATCTTACAAATCTTTTAAAAATTAAGTTTCGGGATTTAGGAATTCGAGTGGTATATAAAGTAGAACGGGTGGAAGATGTTATGAAAATTATAGTTGTTTTCCGCAAGAACAGACGAACAGGTATACCGCGAAGCTGCCAGACGGAAAGAGAAATATGAATTATAAAAGAAATAAGCCGGAAAAAATAGAATATCAGGATGTCACAGAAAAAGAAGTTTGTGTGACATCCTGATATTTTATTTTTCATTTACTACAAAAGTTTTTTTCAGAGCAAGCAAATACATTACCATAGAAATTGTTATGAGAATATGTGCGATGCCTGCAAAACCGGAAATCATGGCATTGGCTGCGCTTGTAAGCTGGGTTTCTAAAACCTGTAAAACGCCTCTTACCAGCATCATGATTACCATAAAAGGAAGGGCAATGTTATGTAAAACAAAGAATCTCTGGAAGAGCTTATTATGTAAAAGTTCCGGCTTCTGGCTGGCAAAAAGGATAGTCAGAAGAAAGAGGAACATGCCAAGCACCAGAAGGTGGGTATGAACATATGCCAGTGTTGTTCTTCCCGTGTAACCATGAAATTTGCTGAAATTCCCGGTAAAAACACCGCCTGCCAAGGCAAGAATCAGGTAAATCATTGAAGTGTTCCATAATTTTTTCATTTTTTAAGCTCCTTTCTCATTGCCTGGAATCCAATGCATACGGTCCAGACATAAGCGCAGGTTTTGGGTATCATTAACATGCCAATCATAGGAATGGTATCTGCCCACAAGACAACAGGAATATAAAAACCAAAACTAAGTACAATGGTAAGCCACATGAACCGGAAGTCATGGTCCTGGTGTTTTCTGGCGCTTTGGAAAAACAGTATAATGACCAGAAGTCCTAAGAGGGCAAATGGAATGTTGCGGTAAATTCCCCAGGAAAGAGGAGAGTGGCTGCTGAGCCATTGATTTTGCGGGAACAGGCATAGGCCAATTCGAAGTCCTGCCAGTAAATATACCAAAGTGGTAAGTGACTTCTGACCACCAATATGATAGCGGGTTCTCCATACATAATACAGAAGAATATAAAAGATGGTCATAGTAATGGAAGTAATAAATTTTCCCATGCCTAAGGCAGTTGCAAAGTGCTCCAGTCCTGTGTACAAAGGGCGTAAGCTCTGGGAATGAGATGAAAAGCGTCTCCAAATCCAAGAACCACTGCCATAATACCAAACAGACGGTATTGTTTTTCTCCCTGGCATTTTTGAATCATGAGAATTCCGATGGTAATAACCGATACCAGGTAAACAGCATCAAAAAGTGTTTCCATAATAGCCTGCATAATCATGCCTCCTAATGATAAAGTGTTCTGCGAATCATTCCAAGGATTCCTGTGCAGTCATAGGAATGCCGAAGAAGAGCAGATAAGATTAAAGAAAAAATAATTTCAACAAAAGCTTCCGGGGTAAAAGATTCGTCAAACACGTCAGGCTGTACCTTCTTATCCTGCTTTAAAACCTGACAAAGACCTTCCCGGATATGCTGCCAGGACTGCGCCATGCGCTGTTGACCATCTGCTTTTTCCTTTCCCACAAAACTCATGGAATGCAGGGTGAAAAACTCAGGATAAGTTTCTTCTCCCTTTTTCATGCTGTCAAATGCCCACTGGATACAGGCTTCAAAGCTATCGAAGTCTGACGGGCTTTTATCAGTATGAAAAATATCACACCACACACTTTCCACAGTTGCTTTCATTAAATCAGATTTTGAAGGAAAATAGTTGTAGATAGAGCCTACCGAAATTCCACAGGCAGAAGCAACGGTGCGGATATTCACTGCGCCCCATCCCTGTGTCTGCACCAGATTCCGGCTGGCTTTTAAAATTGCTTCTTTTGAAGTTACAACAGTATTCAAAACCAAACCTCCTTTGAAAATGAACAATGTTCATTATAGGGGCTGGACTGTTGTATGTCAAGGAGAAATTTCTAAAAAGATAGCATGGATATGGAAGTGGAAACGAGAGAACGTTTTGCTTGTCATGGTTATCTGCGAATGGTATCATATGAAATAATGATACAAATGTTTATGAAAAACACATAAGAAGGTGATGGAGTGGCCTATCATGAGTTGATTAAAAATTTTAATAAAGTGCAGGATTACATACGGGAATTTATGTTTATGGATTTAAAAGCAGAGGTGAGGTTGGTTATAAGAGTGCAAGAACTTATGACGATATACGACGGAGGATTGAAAGCTGGCTTGGAGAATACATGTCATTTACACAGTCACCATCCGGCAAAACACAGTTTATTTCTGTGGACAGCAGAAATGTTGTCCATAATCCTCTGTATCAGGCATTTAAAACAAGTACATTTTCTCAAAATGATGTTCTTCTGCACTTCTTTCTGTTAGATTTTATGGAGGAGAAAACCTGGTTATCTATCAGAGAAATTTTGGACAAATTGCAAGATGATTATTTTAATTACATGCAGCAGGAAATTCTGATAGATGAAAGAACAGTGAGAAATAAATTGAATGCTTATGCAAAACTGGGGATTTTGCAAAAAACAAAGGGAACACGCAATCAGGATTTTTATGCGTTAGCAGAAAATAAGATTGATTTAGCTTCATGGAAGGATGCTATTGAGTTTTTCGCAGAAGTGGGTCCACTGGGGGTTATTGGCTCCTGTCTTTTGGATAAAAAAGAATTGGCATTAGGGGAATCCAGCTTTTGGTATAAACATCATTATATACTTTTTGCTTTAGAAAGTGAGATAGTAGAAAGTATACTGGAAGGAATTTCTAATAAGAAATATATTGAGGTTACGTTGTTCAAGAATCATAAGAATCTCAGGAAAGAAGTATACCCTGTTAAAATTTATGTGAGCACCCAGAATGGAAGGGAATATTTATTGTGCTATGATGATGGAAGGCATGGACTTTCTTTTATCAGACTGGATAATATCAAATCAGTCCAAGTGAAAGAAGTATGTGAGAATTATCAGGATTATGACATACAATATCGTAAGAGTAAACCCTATATATGGGGAGCGGTTGTGGGCAGTGACAAAAGTATTTCTCATGTGGAAATCACGATTCGTGTGGGAAAGAAGGAAGATTTTATATTGCAGAGACTTAACAGAGAAAAGAGAAACGGACGTGTCTGCAAAATCAACGATATAACATACAAATATGTGGTGGACACTTATGATGCCATGGAACTTGTTCCATGGATTCGGACATTTATTGGCAGAATTTTAAAAATCGAAAGTGATAATCCGGAATTAGAAAAACTGTTTAGGAAAGATTTGGAAGAATTGTATGATATGTACCTTGGAGGAGAAGGGGATGCTGTTTCATGAGATTTATGGAAGTTATTACAATACAATAGCGTCAATACTTGACAAAGCTTGGAAAAGCCTTTAGACAAAGGGGAAATAGGAAAAATCGTGGAAGAAAAAGCATTTGGTGAAAGCGGGTTCGTGATTCCAGACGAATTATCAGCAAATGGAAGTGGCCATTTCTGGATGAAGAGGGACGAGCGCTTATTCACAGAAAGACAAGTATGCCGCTGACAAACTTGCAAAAAAGATGGATGAAGTCTCTCCTCTTGGATCCGAGAATAAAACTGTTTTGCCCAAAGACGGAGGGACTGGAAGATGTGGAACCCTTGTTTCATCCAGAGGATTTTGTATATTATGACCGTTTTTTAGATGGGGATCCTTTTGAAAACGAACACTATATCAGGATTTTTCAAAAGATATTAAATGCAATAAAAAATCATCGTTCTGTCAGACTGCTTTACCACTTAAAAAATGGTTCAGATATCTGGATTACCTGTACACCTGTTCGGCTGGAATATTCTCAGTGTGATGATAAATTCAGGGTTATTTCTTTGGAAAGAACAGAAACAAGAATCATAAATTTAGCAAAAGTGAGGTTGTGTCAATTAGGTGAAGTATTTGAGGCAGATAAAGAGGACGTAAAAGTCTATGAGAAACATAGGGTGGAATTGCTGCTAAGGGATGAAAGGAATACGTTAGAAAGAGCCATGTTGCAATTTTCCATCTATGAGAAGATTACAGAACGTCTGGATGAGGAAACCTATAAAATCTGTTTGAAATATGAAGCAGAGGATGAGACAGAGTTAATCATTAAAATTCTGGGTTTTGGGCCGACTTTGAAAGTAGTCGGTCCGGAGAATTTTGTGAGACAAATAAAAAACAGGCTGTTAAGACAAAAACGATGTGGGTGGTAAGCAAAAAGCCCCTTTTTGAGAGAGAAAACAATGGAAAAGAAGAAAAATATAGTGCATGATTTTGATTTTATTGGAAGAATATTAGAGATTTTAAAGATTTTGCAGGAAGAGACGGATGAATGTACAACTATTTCTCAGGCGGAGATTCTTGGTTTGATGAAGAAACATGAACATCCTTGTTCTGAACGAACCTTAACAGATTATTTAAAGGTGATGATGAAAGAGTTAAATCCAGAGGAAGAAGACGGTTTTGTTGATAGTCGCTTTACCATTGCTGACTATAAAATTATTCCAAAAGGTCTGGAAGAGAAGTTACGTGCCCGTGATGCCGGATTAGAACAAGAAGGGGCAAAGAAACTTCAACTGAGAAGCCTCAGATACAATCAATTATTTTCATTTGAAGAATTAAATCAGGTTATAGAAGCTGTACTATTTTTGAAAAATATTAATTCAGAGACCAAGGAAAGGCTAATTAGGAAGCTACAATCTCTGTCTAGTACAAATTATCCGAAATATTCTCCCTTTATTAGCGAAACAACAGGGAAAATTAGTAATAGTATTTCAAGCGTATTTGAGGATTCCAGAGTTGATGAGGCAGTAGTCAGAGAAAACCTGAACATTATTCGAAAAGCGATTGAAGCAGATCATGGCAGGGGAAAGAAAATTTCATTTCATTTTCATGGATATAATGAGAAGAAGGAACTTGTTCCAAGGAAAAAGCCTTCAGGTGAAAAAATGATATATGTAGCTAATCCGTATTATGTGATTTTGTATAATGGAAAACCTTATTTGATATGCAGTGTGGAACCTTATAATAATGTTTGCATTCTACAGAATTGATTTGATGTCTGATATTACAGATAAAACAAAAATATCCGTATTGGATAATGAAACGGTTGTGTCAGAGATAAGAAAACCAAAGCGTCAGGTAAAAGGACTTCCCATAGAATGGAATGATAAAATTGCATCTCAATTTCAGTCAGAACATATGTATATGTTTTTTGGAGAGGCCAGTCCTATAAGATTGAAATTAGATAGGGAAAGATATACACTTTTACATGACTATTTTGGAGACCGCTATACCTTTATTCAACATATGGATGATAAATGGGATGAAGTGGAAGTGAAATGTGTTCCAAAGGCAATAGAAGCTTGGGTAATGCAGTGTTCTGATTATGTTGAAATATTGAAGCCGATTGAGCTAAGAAATCGTATTTTTGAAAAGTGTAAAGGGATTTTAGAGCGTTATAGATGAAAACGTGTATATGAAGCTTTGCCAAAGATGGAATCAGGGATTAATTTATTTGCTGGAGAGGAAAAACTTATGTGTGCAAAAATAGAAGATTTTAACAAAGCGGTTTATCAGAAAATGGTTCAAATTTATGAAAGTAACTTGAAGAATAATTTGGATGTAACAGAAATTAATACATATAAAATTGTAGTAGAAAAAGAAGCAATAAAACAGCAACAGATTGATGATATTGAAGCTTTTAAGAATTATTGCAGCGAATATTTAGAATATTATTGGATTGAGTTTTCTATAAAAGATAAAGAATATAAAATATCTATGTATTATAAAGATTTTGACTTTAGTACAGGGAATATTCACGTTTTACCTGGAGCAATACAGATTTGGAAGAAAGTATGTTGTTCAAAAGATAGCATTCATAGTTCAGCCTTGCGTTGTAAAAATAATGAAATAAGACCATTTATAGAAAAGGGATGGGAACCAATACTGCGTAAGCCATTGTTCTGGAAAACGGAGAATTCCATTGATATTTGGGGAATAATAAATGAAGGAAATATTGACTATCCGAATATTTACAGTAATCAGTTTTATGAAAGAGTAAGAGAATGCTTATATCAAAATATTAGGTTTACTTATCCGGAAGGGGACATGGTCATTATCGAAACTATTCACTATATAAGTGGAGTCAGGGAGAAAATATAGTAGAAGTACCATATCGCTTTTTGGAAGATGAAAGAAATGGATGGTTTATTATTTTCGGAAAGAATATGCTTACAAAATATCAGACAAAGGGAGAACAGATTAATGAGTTTGTCAATGGAGGATGGATTATAAAGTATAAGCAAGCAGTGCAAATATGATATGAAAGCAAAAACGCTGTGAACCACAAGTTCGCAACGTTTTTTTGTGATAAAAGTGCATCAACTGACGATAATTAAATTCATAAATTTAGAAAAACTGGCAATTGCTTTAGAAACCAGCAATATATTGCGGGTTTTTATCTGTATTATGTAAAGAGTAAACAAATAGTAAACAGAGAGTAAACACAGGAGGATTTTATTATGGCAAATGAGATTAAAACATCAATTCAAACGGTTTATGGAATGCTTTGGGACATATTAGCCCTGTATGAAAAGACAGACTGCTATAACAGGGTACCGGAAGGTGAGAAGCAAGTTGATGTCTGGGAATACATGAATGATAAGTTACTTGAAGTCAGAAAATATACAGACAAACTGTTTCTTGGCAAAGGGGAACTTAGTCAGAAATTACATAACATAGTAGATGAGACAGAGCATTTTGTGAAGCTTATGAAGTGCCGGGTGTAGTAAAGAGATGGAGAAAAATCAATCCTCAAATATTATTCTTTGATTGTGCTTTTGAGCTTATGGAGGAGTGTCCGGATATGTACAGGGAAATTAGCTGGGGGTTGACGAATCTAAAACTTGCATGCTATCCAGACGAAGCTCTTATTAAAGCAAGAAAGAGATATTTTGCAGAAGCCAAGAGAAAAATTGAGGAAAGCAACTTAAGATACACCGAAAAAAGAGTTTTCCAGAACGAGCTGATGAGAACACTAACTTTGGTATTTGAGAATGATTTTAAGGAATATCTTTAAATTTTGAAGTTCGCAACTTTTTTTCAAGAAAAAAGAGAATATCTTTTGTATAATTCAAAGAGTAAGGACATGAGGCGGTGGTGTTCAGTGACCAAAACACAGAATAACGCCTGCCGCCTTTGTGAGTGAGGTAGCTCAGAGGGTAGAGCACGAAGAAAGAGGTCATGGTTTGTGACACAAACAGCAAGTCATTTAAGGAGATTACGTTGTCGTTGGTTCGATTCCAACCCTCACTCTTAAAAAATAAAATGCAAGAAGGTGAAAGATATGTCTTATGCGGAAGTGATGAGAAAACAGGGAGCGTATACATGGACCGAAAACGGGGCAGCAGCATTGAATTCAACAGGAGATGCAAGACTTGACTTTTTCAGTATGGCAGGCGCATTAAGAAATGCTGATGAAAGAAGAATACAGGTATTGTTTGCAGAGGCGTATAAGGAAGAGCCTCTGTTTGCTGTTAAAACAGTTTTTTATGCAAGGGATGTTAGAGAAGGACTTGGTGAGAGAAAGGTATTCCGTATTCTTTTAAAGTATATGGCAGAGCATCATCCGGAAGCAATTCGTCCAAATCTGGACTGATAGGTGTCTTTGGAAGGTATGATGATTTGTACAGTTTTGTTGGAACGTCTATGGAAGATGAAATGTGGGCAGTCATGAAAAAACAGTTTGAGGAGGATTTGAAAAATCTGCATCAGGGGAATGCGATTTCTCTTTTGGCAAAATGGATTAAGACAGCAGATTCAAAATCAGATAATACCAGGAAATTGGGGATTCTTACAGCAGAAAAATTAGGATATCCAGTATATCACTTCAAGCGCATAGTTCGCGCCATGCGAAGACATATTGGTGTTGTGGAAGGGCTTATGTCAGCAGGAGAGTGGGAGAAAATCAGGTATTCAGATGTGCCAGGACGTGCCATGATGATTTATCGGGATGCTTTCATGAGACATGATAAAGACAGGTTTGGTGAATACTTAAACAGAGTATTGGAGGGGAAGGAAGACATTCATTCCTCTACTTTGTATCCATATGATATTGTTGAAAAAATTTTTATATCATGATGAAGAAAGCAAGGTTTTGGAGTTACAATGGCGACAGCTTCCTAATTATATAAATGATGAGATGCAGGTAATTGTCATGGCAGACGTCTCTGGCTCTATGCATGGGAGACCTATGGCTACCTCCATTGGTATGGCTATTTATTTCGCTGAGAGAAACCAAGGAGCTTACCATAATCTTTTTATGACATTTAGTTCGAATCCTCAAATTATTACCTTAAAGGGAGAAACACTGGAACAGAAGATTCGTTATGTGGAAAAAGCAGGCTGGAGAATGAATACGAATCTAAAAGCCGCATTTGAGAAAGTGTTAGAAATAGCTGTAAAAAACCAGATTCCACAGCATGAAATGCCAAAATCAATCCTTGTGATTTCAGACATGGAAATTGATGGCTGCGGAAACCGGGATTGGACTTTCTATGAACAGATGAAACAGAAGTTTTGGAATTACGGATATGAAATTCCTAACATTGTATTTTGGAATGTAGATAGCAGACATGATGTATTTCATGCAGATGCAGCAAGGGTAGGGGTACAGTTGTGCAGTGGACAATCGGTAACTGCTTTTAAACAGATTATGAGCAGTGTTGGCTGTACACCAGTGGAAATGATGGAGAAAGTCATCAATTCGGAGCGATATGAATGTATCAAAATCCAACTAACAGAAGAAAAGGAAAATAAAAATGCGAAGGAATAAGTATCTGGATGATTTAGGGATAAAAAGAAAAAACTATGCAAGTAATTTTGCAAAAAAGGACAAGATTCAAAGATTTTTTGAACGCAGGAAATATGGTTTTGATTACAGAGAAACTATAAATATGGATCTTATGTTTGCGGAATGGCTTTATTCACGTCTGATGATGCTTTTAGAGCAGACAGATGATGATTTGACTTTCAATTCCATAGAGTTTGAGGGACAGAGTTGTACCATAGAGCAGGCAATACAGAGAATTTTGAAAGCAACAAAAGAATATCTATATTTTTATGAAGAGCTAGATATGCATAGCAAAAATATGACAGAGGATGACATTGTTTCTATTCAAAATGAAATGAAAGCGGCAACGAGATTATGGCTGAGATTATGCCATATGCAGACCGGGTAGTTGTCCGCAAAAGATTTATAGTCTGTGGATTTGGGGATATGCGAGACAAAAAATAAAGGAGAATGTTTCTGATTATTGCAGTTTATGAAGGGTGTAGAAAAAGCGGCAGGATACTTTGACATTAGAAAGGTAGTTTGGATTTGAATTGTCAAATTTCCAGAGTGAAAAAGAGAAATTGGATTTTAGATTGTGGATGTGTCTATGGAGGGAAACTTGCAGCATATTGCATTGAAATAGGAGATGTTGTTTATGTGTAAAGAAACTGTTACTGAATTTGGAGAAAATCAGGCATATAAATTAGTTGCCGTCAAGGAGTGATTAGAATGTTTGCAATGTTTGAATTAGTACCATCAACATATATGAGAGATTTTTATATAGAAATCGGGTTTGAATTTACGGATTTTCAAAAGGCAACGCTAATCTGGAATGCACCTGCCAGAACTAGACAGGAGATATTAGATGCATTACAGGAACTGGCCGATGAAACCGCAGAAACCAAGGTTCGACAGCAGATTCTTGAGAGAATCGATTATGAGAAGAAAACTTTTTCTGCTTTTTTGAATAATCTAGGTTCTAAGTATGTGTATGTTGTGGAAGATTGGGAAGATAGATGTAGTTGTGGTTTTTATCAAAAATATGATATGGCTGTAAAACTATGCGGTGAGATATTCCAAGGAGTACGAAACAAAATGTTTCATAAAAAAACAGCGTATTGTAATGGAAGAGGCAGATGAAATTGTGCGGAATCCATTCCGGGAAAATCCGAACATAGGGGGCAATTTTGAAATTTCGGAATACAGTGCATATAGTGGGGATGAGGTGGCCAGTGCAACTTTAAATGAAACAGGAGAGGTAGTCCGTTTCTGGTCTTCAGAGCTTCCAGAAGAAGAAAAGACAGTAGATGAATACAGGACAGATAGATTCGAATTCGCGTTCATAAAGGTGCCTTTTGCTATGCAACAGGGTACTATTGTGAAAAATGCTATTACCGGGAATTATGGAGTTCTGGCACAGGGAAAAGAAGACTGGGGTGCTTATATGAAACGGATTGAAGAAGGAATCTTGTATGTTGATTTTTCGGATATACAAGTTATTGTATATGAATTAACGGAAATGGGGTATTGGTCTCATGAGCATACAAACCCAATGCATATAGAAGCAGATTCGTCATTAACAGACGTGGAGAATAGAAAAGGTACAGGCATTTAGAAAAAGCTGCGGAAGCATTAGGGAATTATTTTAGAGCCAAAAGTAAAGGAGAAACTTTGAATTCATTTGAGGAAAGTGTGCTAAGGTATGCAAGAGAGTATGCGATGGTGTGT
>ENA-OQAA01000101-OQAA01000101.1-human-gut-metagenome-genome-assembly--contig:-NODE-101-length-58418-cov-2.484637_pt1 | contig 58418 bp, 61 predicted proteins | sample MGYA00242489_ERZ504515 | MGnify/ENA primary metagenome ERZ504515 (study PRJEB26092, sample SAMD00036237) | human gut metagenome | host: Homo sapiens | study: EMG produced TPA metagenomics assembly of... | reverse complement strand
AAAGGATATTGCCGCGGTTGGGCTTCACCCTAACATTCTCCTTTACAAAGCGGTCGGCAACATCTTGCCAGTACTGACGTTCGGCAAACATGATGACAGTACCTTTTACGATAATAGCTACTCCTATCAGTCCCATGACGAGGACTACGAAGAAGTAGCGGGTCATTATATTTTTCTTGTTTACTGCCAAGGTTGTTTCGATTTACTATTATACTATATTACAGTTTACTTGTTTATCGGTTTGCTTACCATTATCCGTACTTATTTGATTAAGTACGGCGGATTGGTCGAAGTCTGCAAATCGCTTTCCTTCGTTGCGATGTATTCCTCGATACGCGATTGACGGCTCCGTTCCATCAGTTCGGAACTGCGTGTCAGGGCATCGTATTTTATATCTATCAGTTCTTTCTTGAGCTTGTCTATCTCTATCATCTGCTGCTGGCAGGCGTAACGGTTATGGATATAGAACAGAATAAGAACCATGATGAGGACAAGCAGCTTCGTCTGACGGCGGAAAAAGTCCGTAGCCAGAATATCACCGCCTATAATGTTCTTTAGCGAAGTCCGTCTTTTCACTTTTTCGCCTTTTTGCTCCTCTTGTTTATTATTTGTTTCATTCATTGTTCTATCTCTTTACAGCCTTATCGCTTCCCTCATTCTTACAGTTTTTCCGCAATCCTCAACTTGGCGCTTCGCGAGCGCGGGTTGCGTTCTATTTCATCGTTATCAGGAACAATCACTTTATTGTTTACCAGACGGAAAGGCGTCTGTACGTTTCCGAAGAAGTCTTTTTCCGCCTTGCCCTCTATGTTGCCGGTCTTCATGATGTTTTTCACCATGCGGTCTTCCAGCGAATGATAGGTGATTACCACCAGCCGTCCACCCGGCTTTAATGCTTCCGTGCTGCATATAACATCTCTTTCAACGCTTCCATTTCCCGGTTGACTTCGATGCGCAACGCCTGAAACACTTTGGCAAGCTCTTTCTTTTCTCTTTCACGTCCGAAGAGGGGCTTGATAATTTCCAGAAATTCCCCGATGGTACCAATCTTTTGAGCGGCACGTGCCTTGACGATAACGGATGCCAGCTTGCGACTGTTCTTCAATTCTCCATACAAATAGAAAATGTCGGCAAGGCGTTCTTCATCGTATGTATTTACGATGTCGGCGGCTGTGAGTCCGGCACGCTTGTTCATCCGCATATCGAGGGCACCGTCAAAACGGAACGAGAACCCCCGTTCGCTATCGTCGAAATGATGTGACGATACACCGAGGTCGGCGAGTACGGCATCTACTGCTCGATGCCATGATAACGCAGGAAGTTATGCAGATACCGGAAGTTGCTGCGTACAAAAGTGAAGTGCGGATCGTTTACGATGTTCCGTTCGGCATCTTCATCCTGGTCGAAACCAAGCAGTCTTCCACCGTCGCCCAGGCGGGAGAGTATCTCGCGGGAATGGCCGCCGCCGCCGAATGTCACGTCTACATACGTTCCGTCCGGACGGATATTCATTCCGTCAACGCTTGGCATCAACAGTACCGGAATATGATATGTCGTTTCTTCTTTCATTTTTCTTTCATTACAATCGTTCTATTACTCTACGCTCTTATCGCTTGTCTCTGCTTCTTCCTCTCCCAGGTTTTCCTCTCCTAAAATATCTTGCAGCGCTTCGCTGAATTCTTCCGGGTCCATGAAAGGCTGTTCAGCCTTTTCTTTCGCCCAAATTTCGATGGTGTTGTCCACGCCGATAAAGCGTACCTCACTTTGTATGCCTGCCATTTGCAAGTAGCGTTTAGGCAGCAGGATGCGTCCGTTCCCGTCGGGAATCATGATTTCCGCATCGCTTACAAACTGTCGGAAAATTTGTTGGTGTTTCGCATTCCATTTGTTCAGCCGCTGCCGGAGTTGGTTTTGCGTTTTGAACCAGACACTTTCGGGGTAAAGTATCAGGCAGTCCTGAAATACATCTTTACGCAATACGAGTCTCTCTTCGGAAGCAGCCTGCAACTGTTTCCGAAAGCCGGCAGGGATAAATACACGTCCCTTTGTATCCGTCTTTGCTTCAATATTGCCTAAAAAGCGTATCATTTTTCACCTTATTATAATAAGCGACGGTAAAAGTACACATTTCCCCACAATTCCCCACAATGTTTTAACTAAAATCTTATTTAGAAGTTTTCAACAGCTTGTTGATTACTTATTCTATTGAAAATGAACAATGTGTTGTGTTGTTTGTTTGGTGGGGAACTGGCGCAGTTATCTGCTGTAATTGCATTCTATAACTGCCGTTCCAACGGAGAAAAATAGGGTATTTATGAGTGCTTTTCTTTGTATTGTGTGGGTGAATATCCTGTATATTGTTTGAATACCGTACTGAAATATCTTGATGTGGAGAATCCTGTCTGTTCGGAGATTTCATTAATGCTAAGTTTGCTGTTGGTGAGCAGAAAAATAGCCCGCTCGATGCGTAGTTTAGTGATATAATCATTGGCTCCCATGCCTGTAAGGGCTTTCAACTTGTTATAGAGTGAAGCGCGGCTGACTCCCAGTTCCTGGTAGAGGAACGGTATTCCCATTTGAGCATTGTCCAGGTTGTTTGATATTAACTTATTTAGCTTGTGTAAGAAATCTTCATCCGCAGAGCTGAAAGTGCTTTCTTTCGGCTCAGGCAATGAGCCTGTTTCGGTGTAACGCGCGCGTATCCGTTCACGGTTCTTTAATTGGCTGCGTATCACGCCGTGAAGCATATTCACTTCAAAAGGCTTGGTGAGGTAGGCATCCGCCCCGTTCTTGTATCCGAAGAGTTGGCTCTCGTCATCGTTGCGTGCTGTAAGTAATATGACGGGGATATGACTGATTTCAAGTTCTTCTTTGATATGTTTACACAGTTCATACCCGTTCATTCGCGGCATCTGAATGTCGCTCACCACAATGTCGGGCTGGTATTTCCGGCAGGTTTGCAAGGCTTCTTCACCATTGAAAGCCAGCCATATCTTCTTGAATTTGTTTTTTAGAGTGTTGTGCAAATAGTCGGTCAAATCAACATTGTCATCTACAATGAGTAGCGTATGTTCTTTGGTGTTTTCCTGATTGTCATCGGCATCAGGAATACTTTCCACTTTCTTGGGTTGGGAGCCAATAATTCGTTGAGGTAAGGGTGAGGTTGCAGCGTGATTTCTCCGGACTGGATATTACGGGGTATTTCAAACCAGAAAGTGGCTCCTGGAAATTCTTGGTGGTCATAAGCTCCTATGCTTCCACCGTGCTGCTCGGCAAGAATTTTGGAATAGGACAACCCGATACCGGTTCCGGGACGACTGTTGTTACCTTGATAAAAACGGGTAAACAAGCTGTTTATGTCTACTTCCTTTAAACCGATTCCTTGATCGGAAACAGAGATTCGTACGCACTTCTTATCATCCGATAAGTCGGCAGAAACCATAATCCGGCTATTGTCGGGACTGTATTTAAGAGAATTGATTAAAAGATTGGTTAGTATGGTTGTACATTTTTCTTTGTCAAAACACAAACTGTCAATCGCCGTGTCGGTCCGGTACCGGATGTCGATGTTTCTGTTCCTTGCTTCCGGTTTGAAATCTGCAATAAGTTGTTCTATCCAGTCGTTCAACGCTACTTTTTCAATATTTAGTGTACTTTGTTTTACTTCCATTTTACGTACGTCCAAGACCATGTTTAATAACTTCTTCATACGGTCGGACTGTTTGCAAATGTTTTGTATGGTTTCATATTTACAATCGTCGGAAGTGAGCGATTCCAATAATTGCTTTAAGGGGGCGTGTATCAGGGTCAAAGGCGTGCGCAGTTCGTGATTGATATTTATAAGAAAGCGGACTTTTTCTTCATACACTTGTTGTTCATGCTCTTTCATTGCCCATTTCAGTTTGTTTGCATTGCGGCGCAACAACGAATAGATAATACCCGTTGCAAGAGAAAGAATCAATGCCAAGCAGCATGCCTTAAACCAGCCCGACTTGTACCAGGGCGGCGATACCGACAGTTCTAATATCTGATAATCGCCGGTCCAGCTTCCGCTTCGGGTGCTGCATGAGGCCGATATTCGATATGTTCCTATAGGTAAGTTGTTCAATGTCAGTTCCGGTTTGTAGGAATAAGATATTTGTCCGTCCGGTCCATGTACGGTAAAACGGAACATCGGCTTTCGAAAGATATCCTTGTTGCCGGCTATGATTTTGATAGATATAGGCTTGTTTGACTCTATGACTTCCAGATGTCTGTGGGTGATATTGTTATTCATTCGTTCTCCACCCACCATACATCCGCCAAGTTTAAAACGGGATCACTGTTTTCCTCTTGGGGCAGTTGCCTGTTGATGTGAAGTAATCCGTTGATGCCGCCCATATAAATATCTCCTTGCGTGGATAGTAGTCGCGGCTTTTCCAAATATTCGTTAAGTACGATGCCGTCGGACTCTCCGTAAAGGATAAATTCTTTTTCTTCAATAAGATGAGCAAATAATTTGCCTTCGGTTCCAAGCCACACTTTTCCCCGCTTGTCACAAATCAATGCGCTGATTTCGTCGATTAATTCATTGGAGATACAGGTCCGCTTATTGCTTATGGTAGAGTAATAACTTAAACCGTGGTTGCTTCCTATCCAAAAGAGTCCGTTTTCATCGAGGGAAATAGAGTTGAACACAGTGTCTTCGTAGCAGGTGTGGATGGGTAGAAGCCGGTTAAGGCTGTCCAATCGGTATATATGTTTGAGATCGTGCAGGAAACTGCGGGTGCTGTCATTGCACACCGGCTGTATTACACCGTCTATAGCTGTTTTTCCAACGGAGACGATTGGAGTGAATTTCTTCTTTGTCAAATGATAGCTATATGGAGATTCGGAAAGCAATAATACGGTTTCCGGTGTATTTTGGAGTACATTGACATTTTTCCCCCGTTGGCATAGTAATGTGTTGATACTGTCATTGACTATAATCAGCGGTTGATATTCCTCTGTTTCCTTATCGAAAAAGAATATGCCTTTGCTGAATAATGAAATTAACAGTCGCCTTTTGTCTATGCCGGTTATTGAAGATACTTTATCGCCCCATGTCGGTAGTATATGATTGAATTTCCGGGTATCGGGATTAAACTTGTTGATGCCGCCTCCGTCCGTGCCTATCCATATTTTTTGTTCTTCGTCCTGATAGATGCTTAATACGACTTGACCGCTGAGGCCATATTCTATTCCGGGTAAAGCCTCCGAATAGGTTGTCATACCCGTTTCCTTGATGTTTATCAATCCACCCCATACGCTGCCTGCCCATATGTTGTTATTGAAATCCTTGTATAGGCAGAGAATGGAGTTTGTCGGTAACGAGTTACGGTTTCCCGGCACATGTTCCAATGACACCATTTCTCCGTTTTCAGGATTTAATATGAAGATGCCGTAACCGTCGGTTCCTATCCAGATGTGTCCGTCGCATTCCGTAATGGATAGTACAACGTTGGTTTTCATGGACGAATTCATCGTGTGGTAAGCATGTAAAAGCTTCCCGTTGCGATCGTAGCATTTTACGCCTTGGTGGTATGGGGTAGTCCATACATTGCCTTTAGAGTCTATGAAGCAGTCCGTCAGCTCATCACTTTTGAAGGGAGCGGGTTGTGTCTTTCCTGTCCGTATGTCAATCAGTAATGCGTTTTTCCAACGGTTTATGGCAAGCAGTGTGTGTTTGTCCCATTTTCGCAAGGTAGTGATATTATAGTGATTGTCGGGTTGCAGGGAGCAAAGCAGTTCCGTTTGCCGGTCAGCATAGTTGTATTTATAAATCTTTCCGTATCCGCCAAATAAAACTCCGTCTGTCCATGGACAGATAGAGGCGGCAGAAAGTGGATGCTGTTCTTTGTCTTTCGCTTGCAGGAAATTATCATCCGATTCATTGTAGTAATACAGGCCTTTGGCGGTAACAGCCCAGATTTTGTTTTCGTTATCTTCAAACAGATGGGTTATATTGTCGTGGAGGTATTTTTTCAGTTCGTATCCGTCAAAACGTCCTATGCCGGTGCGTGTACCTACCCACACATATCCTTTTTCATGGCTCACGGTCAGGCATCGTACGGAGGAAGATAAGCCGTTTTGGATATTGATGATTTGCTGGAAAGCATACTGCTTCATTTCTGTAGCCTTAAAAGGAAGGGATAACAATAGGCAAATCATTAAGAAGACTGGATTTTTTTCATAAGGATAGTTCAAGGGGTTGCTGCAAAAGTAGTTTATTGTTTTGGAAATACAAAGTATTGTGCCAAATATCCGGTATGAGAAAGTAACTTATTTCCATAACATTATCTTGTTGTTTCTGAGCGAATTCTTAATTTTTCCTGTTCTCGTCTTCGGAAAGCAACGGGAGAAATAAGGCCGTCAATAGCTTTAAACAGGATATTCTCTTATGAGTTTTGTCTTTGTATATGTACCAAAACCTCGTTTTGTAATTGCGGGCTCTCCGGTTGCCGGTTGCGGACCGTACGGTTGCCAACTGCGGGCTCTTCGGTTGCCAATTGCAAAACGAGGAAAAGAAACAGGTATAGCGATATTATGTATGAAGCTTTGCGGTATTATATATAAGGCATTGTTGTATTCCGTACCGGAGATAACCGGCATGAAATGTGGTAAAAAACAAAGAAAACAAGGTATAATCAGTTTTCAGTCGATAAGTGTCAAATGCCTGTTTTACAGGTGATTGGTGTGGAAAAGTGCAAAAAAAGGGTGATGACCAAGTATTTGTCGTCACTTGTCATAACGCTTCTCATCACCAATCAACTTGTACATTATCAGTTGGTTAAGTGCAAAAGTGACGAGTGATGACGGATTAATCAAAATATCGGTTTCTATACTTGAGTATGTTTTTCGGTATATCACACATTCCAATGACTGGTTGGTATGTCAGATTTGTATTGCTCTAAAGTCATTGGCGCAATCTTAAAAAAGGCTCTACAGGTATGTACAGATGTATGTTAGTTAAATTTGGAAATAGAAATAGTGATAATTGAACATCTGTTTTTACGGCATGATTTACATTTGTCCGTGGGTTTACAGGACATAAACCTGATAACCGAATTACCTTATAAATTTAATATTATGAAGAATTGCTTATGAAAAAGATTTGTTTCGTTTTTCTATTGCTCCTTACGTTGATTCCTTTAGGAGTATCCGCACAGCAACAGATGATTCAGGGGCGCGTTCTCGACGATAAAGGCGAGAGTATTATTGGCGCATCTGTTTCCGTTAGAGGTACAGTTACCGGTGGCATTACTAATTTGGACGGTGAGTTTTCCGTTGCCGGCAAAGTGGGGGATATGTTGACTATATCTTATATAGGATATACTCCGTTGGAGGTGAAGATTACCAAGCTGACCGGTAATGTCTATACGTTGAAAGAAGACTCCGAACTGTTGGAGGAAGTTGTGGTTGTCGGTATGGATAAGCAGAAGCGTAATACTATTACCGCTGCTGTGGCAACTGTGAAATCGGAAGCCATCACCAGCCGTCCGGTAACCGACCTGACCAGTGCTCTGCAAGGAAATGTTGCCGGTCTGAATTTTGCTTCGGATGCCGCTGCCGATGGAGTAGGTGGTGAGACGGGCGCTGAAATAAAATTCAATATACGCGGTGTCGGTTCCATTAACGGCGGCGAACCCTATGTATTGGTGGACGGCATTGAGCAGAGTATGCAGAATGTGAACCCTGCCGACATTGAAAGTATCAGTGTACTAAAAGATGCCTCGGCTGCTGCTGTTTACGGTGCACGTGCTGCGTATGGCGTAGTGTTGGTGACTACTAAAAGCGGAAAACAGGAGAAAGCGCGCGTTACCTATCGCGGTTCCGTAGGTTTCAGCTCTCCCATTAACATGCCGCAGATGATGAGCTCATTGGAATGGGCGAGGTATTCCAATTTGCGGGACGAGAGTATGGGACGTTCTCATCAGATTTCCGATGCAACTATTCAGAAAATGGAAGGTTTTATGCAGAATCCTTATTCTGCCGAGTTTCCCGGTATAGATGTCAATCAGTCGGGTGACGGTTGGGCGGCAGCGATAATGCGCAGTATGCCAATACCGACTGGTTCGATTATTATTTCAAGGACCGTGCTATCCGCCATTCTCATAATATCAGTATACAGGGCGGTTCGGAAAAGACTTCTTATTATGTAGGTTTGGGTTATATCTACCAGGAAGGCTTGATGGATAAGGTGCAGGATGATTTGGAGAAGTATAATGTGAACACTAAGTTTTCCATACGTGCTACAGATTGGCTGAAGTTCAATTTCAATAATAATGTGTCGTTGAGTCTTTTGAAACGACCTTTGGCAAACCAGACTATTTTTTATGGAACGATAGCTAATATGTCGCCAAGCCGTGTCACGAAACTCCCTGTCGAGCAGGCGGAGTATTCCACTCCTACGTGGAACGAGCAACTTTATCTGCAAAAGGCGGCTATAGCCAGAATCGGGTATCGGATGCAATGTCTTTTTCTGCAATTATCACTCCGCTGGAAGGACTGGAGTTTGTGGGCGAGATGAAAGCCCGTTTGGACGTAGAGAACAATAGTTTCGAGTTGCGTAAAGGTAATTATGCGTTGCCTAATGGTTCTGTAATGGAAGTATCGGGCAATAAGCAGGGATACCATTATCCCGGTATGAAGTGGCAGAATACCCAGTTCGGTTCGCTGACGCGCGGCAGTGTGTTCAATTACTATCTTTCGCCCAGTGTGACCGGTGCCTATACCCGTCAGTGGGGCGATCATTTCTTCAAGGGAATGGCAGGCTTTCAGATGGAATTGCAGGAAAACTCCAGTGAGTATATGTATAAGGACGGTATGTTGAGCGAGGATATTTACTCTTTTGATAATGCCAATGGAACTCCCTATGCAGCCGAAGCTCGGTCGCACTGGGCTACAATGGGTATGTTTGCCCGCCTTAACTGGAACTACCGGAATATCTATTTCTTGGAGTTCAGCGGACGTTACGATGGATCATCCCGTTTTGCTCCGGACAATCGTTGGGGATTTTTCCCATCTTTCTCTGCCGCTACGATATTTCACGTACGCCTTATTTTACCAAACTTAACCTGCCGGTGTCACAGCTTAAAGTACGTGTGTCCTATGGTCGTCTTGGCAACCAAAACGGTGCGGGGCTTTATGATTATCTCGGCGTGATGACACTCGACCCGAACAACGTGAATGCATGGTTGTTGCCGGGTACAGGCAATAAACCCGCCAAAGGAACCATTTCGCTTACACCGAAAATGATAAGTCCCTACATTACTTGGGAAAAGGTGGATAATGCCAATATAGGTTTGGATTTGATGCTGTTCGATGACCGTCTTTCCGTAACGTTCGATGCCTATCAGCGCACGACGAAAGATATGATTGGCCCGGCCGAAGCTATTCCTGCCGTCAGCGGCATTGTACCGGACGACCGTGCAAAGATAAACAATGCCACTTTGCGTAACCGTGGTTGGGAACTTTCCGTCAACTGGCAGGATAAGTTGAAATGCGGGTTCAGCTATGGGATAGGTTTTAATTTGTTCGATTATAAGGCTGTTGTAACCAAGTATAATAATCCGGAAGGTATCATTTATAATAATCATACCGGTTTGGCGCGTAATAAAGGATATTATGAGGGTATGGATATCGGCGAGATATGGGGATTCGTGGCGACGACCTTTTCATGACCAACCGGGAAGTGGACGATTACCTTCAGAGTAAGGACCTCTCTTTCTTTAAGGCAGATAATCTGTGGCAGGCAGGTGACTTGAAGTATATCGATGTCAATCGCGACGGGAAAGTGGATCCGGGAAAAGGTACGTTGGACGACCACGGCGACTTACGCATCATAGGTAACACCACTCCTAAATATTCTTTCGGTATCAATCTGAAAGCGGGCTACAAAGGTTTCCAGGTTTCTACTTTGTTCCAAGGTGTGGGTAAACGCGATTTCCCGTTGGCGGGCAGTACTTATCTGTTCGGCGGAAAGAACTACTTCAAGGAACATCTGGATTATTTCAGTCCGCAGAATCCCGATGCCTATCTGCCTCGTCTGGCCGATCCGAAGACAGACGATTACAGAGTAAATGCCGGGTATAATACTACTCGTTACATGGTGAATGCGGCTTATATGCGTATGAAGAACCTTACGGTATCCTACACATTCGACAAGAAGATGCTCAAGCATTGCGCCTGGAGAATTTACGTCTTTATTTTACTTGTGATAATTTGTTTACCATTACCTCATTGCCCAAGTCGTTCGATCCGGAGACTCTGAATCAGGTGAATACATGGGCGGGCGGTAGCAACGATACGGCTCCGGGACTGACATCCGCTGCCAATGAGAACGGTAACGGTAAGGTATATCCCATGAACAGAAACTTTGTGTTTGGTATTGATTTCACATTTTAACTAAGTATTGGTAACAGAATAAAGAGTATGAAAAAACTTATTTATATATTGCATTACTAATGGGAGCAAGCACGCTGTTTTCATCGTGCTCCGACTTCCTGGACAGAGAACCGATAACTGCACCGAATAATGAATCGTTCCTTTCGGGCGAATCACAGGTACGCGGCTATATCAACGGCTTGTACACGGCATTACCTTCCTTGCAGAAATTCGGAATGGGAGTGCGCGGTGAAGAGAAAAACAGCGATAACATCCTGTCCGAAATTTACGATAGGCGCCTGAATGGCGAAGAAACGGTATTTTCCAGTAATCAAGCTTGGGAAACCGGTTATAAGAACCTGCGCAATGTCAATTATTTCTTTCATTACTATAAAGTACCCGAGAATCTGGAAACGGAAGAGATTAAATCGCTGATTGGCGAAGCCTACTTTTTGCGGGCCTATTGGCATTTTGTGCAACTGAAGAAGTTCGGAGATATTCCCGTGATGGATGCTTTTTGGGATGAGAACGCTACTATCGCCGGATTGCAGATTCCGCAAAAAGACCGCAGCGAGGTAGCAAAATTCATTCTTGAGGATTTGGATAAAGCGAAGGATTTACTGTTCGACCGTAGCAAATATGCAGGATTGCGTATTTCAAAAGAGGCGGCTATGATGCTTGCCATGCAAGTAGCGCTTTATGAGGGTTCTTGGGAAAAATATCACAAAAACGATGCCTTTGCAGCCGATACGGACCAATCCGAGTACTTCTTCAATGAAGTGCTGCGTTGGGGCGATATGTTGCTTAACAGCGGATTGCAACTGAACACCAGGGATACGGATAAAGATGTGGTGAATCCGGGAGATGCTTACGGACGTCTTTTCAATCAGAAAGACTATTCCAATGTCACTGAAGCCATTTTTTGGAAACAGTACTCTATTACGGAAGGTGTGTTTCATGCCTTGAGCGGATTACTTGCCGGCGGTGTGGTTGACCAGAACGGCCTGCCGGGGTATCGGGTGAATTGGTAAATACATATCTTAGTGCAGACGGAATACCTGTTGACCCGAATGATGAAAAATTCAAGGATTTCAATGAAACTTTCAAAAATCGCGATTTGCGTCTTACGGAAACTGTGATGAGTAGCGGCTATAAATTCAAATCGACTATCACCGGCTCCAGACCATTGAATGTGCAGGATGTAGCTTCCGATGCCAAAGGTATCAATCCCCCTTTCCTGACGAGTGACGGCAATGCAAGAACGTGACGGGATATCACATACGACTTGGAGTGGATACTACCTATGTGCAGGGAGATTCGGAAGTTGGGTTGGTTATTATGCGTTATGCCGAAGCGTTGTTGAGTTATGCTGAGGAGCGGAAGAATTGGGTAAGTGCGATGATGCCGTACTGGAAAAAACACTGAAGCCTTTGCGCGAACGTGCCGGAGTGAAGTATGTGAAGCCTGTGACTGTCGATCCTAATTCACAGACTATGGGTACGCGTTGACGCCCGTTCTTCAGGAGATTCGTCGCGAGCGCCGTGTGGAGCTGGCGTTACAGGCTATCGGTTGGACGACCTTATGCGTTGGGGCGGCGCCAAAGTTATTGTCAATAAGCGTGGACGAGGCGCTTATTTGGGAAAGGATGCGGTACTTTATAAATCATTCACCGAAGAGCAGCAATCGAAACTTACTACCATACTGACCGACGGTAGTCAATGGATGGATCCTTTGCAGGAACTGTTGCCCAATGGCTACCAATTTGTTGCCGGTCGTGATTACCTGCTTCCTATTCCGCCCAGCGAACTCAAGTTGAACAGGCAGATGAAGCAGAATCCCGGTTGGGGAGAAGAGTAAGAATATGATGCGGTTATTTAATTTTAGAAAGAACAGACCATGAAAAAGAGTAAGAATATATATTGCATATTGTTGTTTGCCGTGTTGGGCATTACCGGTTGTTCGGAGGAGAAGATGGCGCCGTTACCTGAACCCGTACCTCTGAGGATGAGCATTAATAGTACGGATTTGGTGATGGGTGAAACGCTGGAGATTACTTTTGATGTCACCGGTACGGACGAAGGTATGAAAGCGATGAATGAGGATGTAAGCATTAAACTGAGCGCCACTACGGAAAAAGGAGCGGTAGACCGCTTGTTGTTCGAAGGATTTCCCACCGAAGTCGTTATGAAGCAGGGAGAAACGAGCAAGACTATTCCGGTACTTGTGAAAGAGGGGCTGAATAAAGAATATTCTGTCGAAATATCGGCTTTTGCACGCGGCTATAGAGTAGAGAATGCCTTGCAACTGCTCACCGTGAGCGATTATCATTATTCGCGCGTAATGATAAAAACAATGCGGATAATACAGTGAAAGAGGGACAGAGTTTTATTTTGACAGCTTCCGTCAATTCTAAATTGAAGGACGACCTTACTATCGTTATTACGCCTGCGGAAGGTGTGGCCCGGCGTCTTGAGAACCTTCCCGAACAATTGGTGATTCCGGCCGGAGAGAGTTCGGTGGAGAGTGAGGCTATTATGATGATAAAAAGTACGGAAACCATTGCCGATGAAGATCTGAAGCTCACGTTCTCCACGATTCCGGTGGCAAGCCGTTATCCGTTGGTGGCAAATGAAATCATTATTCACAGAATAGATATCCATAAGGGTATGGATACGAAGATAAGGGATGAACGGTGGTTGTACGAGGATGCCGACCAACTCTTCGTGTCGCCTCAAAATGAAGATGCCGTGAAGAAATGGGGACAACTGAACTATGTGGTGATGAAAGAGGGTGACCCGCATCCCAACAGCGGCAATGTGCTGCCCGACGGTAAATGGAAGTTTTTCCGCGCTTATGAGTTTCATAAGATTGATGCCTGTCTCACGACGAAGGACAGTCCGATGGGCGATTATGTCAGTAAGGAATATCCGTTTGGCTTTGCCGACCAGAATACTGCTGCGGTAGAAAGTCAAGGTGCGGTGGATAATGCTAAGTATGCTTATGTAATGGATGAAGGCTATTTGCGTATGATGACATTGAAAGAGAGGGCTAAATCCGGTAACGGGGGTAAGGAATGGGATTATGGAACATCTGCATTCTATTCTTGTAAATTCATGCGCGGCAATGCCAATAGTACGGCATGGGCATCTTCCAATATCCGTATTTATCCGGGTATGCGCATTGAGACCCGCGCCCGTATCCGCGGTATGGAAAATAGCGGTATGCTGCCTGGTATCTGGCTGCAAGGCAATGAGCAGGTGGGTGGAAATGCCGAGTGGAATAACTGGCCTGATTTTGGAGAAATAGATGTTATGGAGAATAATAGCCGACACAATAATTTGGCATACAGCGCGGGGTGGAACAAACTTTCCATTTTGGTGCTCCCACGCCGGGGACCAGTACCGGTGCCGGTGCTTATAATCCAACCAAAGGCTGTCACGGAATTGGCTTCGGGCGGCAAGATCGGAGGTACTATTATAGACGAATTCCAGATTTATTGGGTAGAATGGATAGACGATGAAACCGTTGCCATAGGGACAAACGGTGTAGAAACGCTTCGGGTGACCAAAGCGATGACAGAACAGAATGGCGGTCGCTGGCCGTTCTCCTACAGTATAAACAGTGAAGGGTTGTATTACATCATCACGATGATGTTTTGCACAAAGCAGAGCCGAATTTCGGTGCAACGGATATGGTGATGAGCTATCAGGCTGCACGGAATATCTTGAAAGTGAATCCGGATATAAAGATTCCCCGTATGGAAATAGACTGGGTGCGTTTTTATATAGACGATACTTATACGGATCATGAGATGCCTTATCGTAAAGACCTCATTTTGTATTAATGTACATAACAATGAAAAAAAGAAAGAACATTAACCTATAAAGAATAATAATATGAAGATTAAGACTATTTTGTGCACGTTGTGTGCAGTAACTGTGTTGGGTAGCTGTAGCTACGATGATGATGGATTGTGGGATGCGGTGAACGGTCAGGAAGAAAGAATTTCCGCATTGGAGAAATGGCAGAAGACGGTTGTAGACCAACTGAATTCTTTGCAGGGGATTCTTACGGCTACCGATTATGTGACCAATGTGGAAAAAGTGGAAAAGGATGGTGTGCAAGGGTATAAAATCTCTTTCCTGCACGCTAATGCTATTACGTTGTACTATAATGAAGACAGCGAGGTCAGTGGCGGAAGCGATGCTTCGGTTGGTGTGGCACAGGACGATAACGGTTATTATTGGACGATGAACGGCGAGCTTTACAGATAGAAGGCAAGAAGGTATATGTGACAGAAGGAGGCGGAGCTTCATTAACGCCTAATGCCGATAATCCTGAAATATTCGATTTGACAATTGGCGGAACCACGGTGACGGTAGACCAAAATGCAGTAGGTGCACATCCTATTAAGGAGGTGAAGGAAGAAAACGGCAGGGTGATTGTTACGTTGAATGACAATACAACGAAAGAGCTGGTGAAGTGGGTGAACCTGAAAGATGCTTTGTCGGCAACGTATGAAGGCACCAACGGAACGAGGTGACATATCCGATTGCCCTTGGAGCCGGACATTTCATGAGAAAGGTAGACGAGACTCCTGCAGGGTGGACGATAAAGGTTACGGGAATAGGTGCTGATACTAAATTGATTGTTACTTATCCGTCAGGCAATGAAAGTGTAACGGTAGCTTTTCTGATTTCCGACGGAAATACGTTATCGGTTGTTCAGGAAGCGACATTTACATCAACAGCTACTCCCGGAATAGCTTGGACCACTGTTACTTATTCTGCCAATACGCCGATAACAATTCCTCCCGGAACTCAAAATGTTAAGGTTACGGGTAATGCTTCTGCTTTAACTCCAGCTGCATTTGCTACGAATATAACAAATCCTTTGAAAAGTACTGCCGATGTAGTAAATATTGACTTATCGGAAATTACTTATACTAAAGCATTTCCTTCCAACGCCTTTTATATGAATACCCCTTCCGTACCTGATACAGATAAAAATACTTCAATAGAAACTATAATTCTTCCTGAAGGAATCATTAATATATGGGGCTCTGCCTTTAAGAATTGCAAGGCATTGAAGAGCGTTACGGTTGGCACGGCGACAGATGTACGGCACAGTATTCAAATACATGGTTTACCGGATGCGAGGCATTAGAATCGATATATGTACCGGCCGACAAAGTGGATACATATAAGGCTCATGGGATAGCAGTTTGACTGATTATATCAAGGCGATACCGGCCGACTAAGTTATAATCTGTAAGTATAATCAGAAACCCAAATGCCGGAAGGATGGGTGAATATCCATGCTTCCGGCATTTTACATATAAAAGGAAACAACAATTTAATCACTGATTGAATCATGAATAAACTACAGACCGGATGGTTGTATACTTTGACAGGGGCGGTTTCGGCGGTATCATTGGCCGCATGTATGCCGGCTTCAAAACCTTACAACATCGTCTACATCATGACCGACGACCATACGGCGCAGATGATGAGCTGCTATGACAATCGCTATATAGAAACTCCCAACTTAGATCGCATCGCCAACGACGGTGTGCGCTTTGTCAATAGTTTTGTTGCCAACTCTTTGAGCGGGCCGAGCCGTGCCTGCATGTTTACCGGCAAACACACATGTGGCAATAAATTCTATGATAATACCACTTGTGTGTTCGACGGTTCGCAACAAACCTTTCCCAAAATACTGCGCGAAAACGGCTATCAGACGGCTGTTATAGGTAAATGGCATTTGGAAAGCCTGCCTACCGGTTTCGATTATTGGGAAGTTGTACCGGCCAGGGAGATTATTTTAATCCGGACTTATCACGATGAACAACGATACCGTTGTCCGCAAAGGCTATATCACCAACTTAATTACAGACATGAGTATCGATTGGATGGAAAACAGGCGGAACAAGGAAAAACCTTTCTGTCTTTTTATTCATCATAAAGCCATTCATCGCAACTGGCTGCCTGAAATAAAAAACCTTGCCCTCTACGAAGACAAGACATTCCCTTTGCCCGATAACTTCTATGATGATTATAAAGGCCGCCCTGCCGCCGCTTCTCAGGAAATGAGCATATTCAAGGATATGGACTTGATTTACGACCTGAAGATGTTGAAAGAGGGCAAAGACTCCCCACTGAAAGAGCGCTATCTGAGCTACATAGAACGTATAGACGCTGATGACCGTAAAGCTTTCGACACATTTTATGCGCCTATCATTGAAGATTTTTATAAACGTGACCTGAAAGGTAAAGAACTCGCCGAATGGAAATATCAGCGCTATATGCGTGATTATGCAAAAGTGGTTAAGTCGCTGGACGATAATGTAGGGCGTGTATTGGATTACCTGAAAGAGAAAGATATGCTGGACAATACATTGGTGGTTTATACCTCTGACCAAGGTTTTTATATGGGCGAACACGGTTGGTTCGACAAGCGTTTCATGTACGAAGAGTCCATGCACACACCGCTTATTATGCACCTCCCCAAAGCTGGATGCACGTGGCGACATTACGGAATTGGTACAGAACATAGACTATGGTCCGACCATCCTCGATCTTGCAGGTATCAGTCTGCCGGAAGATATGCACGGCATTTCCATGTTGCCGTTACTCAAGGGAGAGCATCCTGTAAACTGGCGTAAGGCATTGTACTATCATTTCTACGAATATCCTGCAGAACACATGGTAAAACGCCACTACGGAGTGCGTACAGAGCGCTATAAACTGATTCATTTCTATAATGACATCGATGTTTGGGAATTGTATGATTTGAAAAACGACCCTGCCGAAATGTATAACATCTATGGCCAACCCGGTACCGAAGAAGTGACAGCCGAACTGAAAACTACTTTACTGGATTTACAGCAACAATATAACGACCCGGTGCGCTTCGGACCGGAAAGAGATAAGGAATGATTTATGTTTTACTTGAAAATAACGATTTTATTTTATGAAATACTTTATAATGCTATTATTATGCTGCTGGTTGCTTCCCCCCTTGGCTGCCAGGCAGATAACTTGACTCAGCCTTTTTCGTTGGTTCCCTGTCCGGTCGCAATTGTGCCGGGCACGGGTAACTTTCAATTCACGGCTAAGACGGTATTTGCAGTAGAAAATGAAGAACAGGCGGAAGTCGTGAAACAGTTTACCGCGCTTTTTACGAATGCCGCCGGCTTTACTCCCCGTATAAAAACGGAAAGTAAGAAAGGAGATGTTTGCTTGCTAACTGATGCTTCCTTAGATTCGGAAGCCTATCTGTTGGAAATCACCTCAAAGAAAATCCGCATTTACGCATCGGATGTACAAGGCTTTTTTTATGCCTTGCAGAGTATCCGGCAATTATTGCCGGCTGCTATAGAGGGTACACAGGTGGTTAACGCTTTGTGGGCCGTACCTGCCATGACTATTACCGACCGCCCCCGTTTCAGCTATCGCGGATTGATGGTAGACGTATCCCGATTTTTCACGCCTAAGGAGAATCTGCTGCGTATCATAGATTGCATGGCTATGTTGAAACTGAACAAGCTGCATTTGCATCTGACGGATGATAATGGTTGGCGTATTGAAATCAAACGTTACCCGCTGCTCACGGAAATTGGATCGCGCCGGGTGGAACGTCCGGGAGCGCCGTTCTTTGCCCGTCGTAATGCCCGTCAGGGAGAACCCACGGTGGAGAAAGGCTTTTATACGCAGGATGATATTCGGGAGATTGTATCTTATGCCATGGCACGCCATATCGAAGTGATTCCGGAAATAGAAATGCCGGCTCATAGTAATGCCGCATTGGCATCGTATCCATTGCTTGCCTGTCCGGTAGTGGATAAATATATCGGGGTGTTGCCGGGATTGGGAGGAGCTCATGCCGATATCATCTATTGCGCTGGAAATGATAGTGTATATACTTTCCTTGAAGGAGTGATTGATGAAATCGTAGATTTGTTTCCGTCAAGATATATTCACTTGGGTGGTGATGAGGCATGGAAGGTTAATTGGAAAAATGTCCGCGTTGTCAGGCACGCATGAAAGCAGAAGGGTTGAAAAACGAAGAAGATTTACAGGGATATTTCATGGCACGTATGGCGCGTTATGTGCAGAGTAAAGGCCGCGAAGTGATGGGATGGGACGAGCTGACCAATACCGATATTCCCGAAGATGCCATTATTTTCGGCTGGCAGGGGCGTGGACAGGCTGCATTGAAAGCCGCCAAACTGGGACATCGGTTTGTGATGACTCCTGCGCTTATATTGTATCTTATCCGTTATCAGGGGCCGCAATGGTTTGAACCATTGACTTATTTCGGCAATAATACTCTGAAAGATGTATATGATTATGAACCCGTACAAAAAGAATGGAGTCCGGCTGTTGAGAAACTTTTAATGGGTGTACAAGCATCCCTTTGGACGGAGTTTTGCAACAAGCCTGAGGATGTGGACTATCTGTTGTTTCCGCGCCTGTCTGCTTTGGCCGAAGGGGCATGGACGCAAACCGACCGTAAGGATTGGCAGACTTATTTAAAAGCGATGGACCGGTTTAATGAACATATTGCGGCGAAGGGAATAGTTTATGCCCGTTCCATGTATAATATACAGCATACGGTAACTCCCGTTGACGGGCAATTACAGGTCAAGTTGGAATGTGTTCGTCCGGATGTACAGATTCATTACACCACTGACGGTAAGGAACCGGATTTGCAATCTGCACTTTATTCGGAGCCTTTACGGCTTACGACATCTAAGACCGTGAAAGCTGCCACTTTTGCCAACGGAGAGCAGATAGGTAAAACATTGGTTCTGCCGGTGGAATGGAATAAAGCAACGGCTAAACCTATTTTGGGAAGCAATACCGAAAAACTGAAGTTGTTGGTGAATGGCGTACGGGGCAGCTTGAAGCAAACCGATTTCGAATGGTGCTCTTGGATGAATAACGATACGATTTCTTTTACTGTTGATTTGCAGAAGAAAGAAGAAATCCATACCGTAACGTTGGGGTGCATCACTGTTTACGGAATGGCAGTACATAAACCTGCTTGTATACGGGTGGCTGTATCTGATAATAACCGCAACTTCCGTCTGGCTGGAGAATTGCACTATTCTCAAAAAGAAATTTTCCGTGAAGGTTCTTATGTTGACAACTGCTCGTTTGCCTTGGATAATGTGCAGGCCCGCTATGTGCGGATAACACTTTGCGGAGCAGGCTTGTGTCCGGAAAATCATGTGCGTCCGGGACAAGAAGCGAGACCTTTCTTGGATGAACTTATTATAGAATGAAAAAACGAATGTGTATGATTGACCGTATGAGCCGACAGATATTTACATTACTTGGAGCTATCCTTGCGTTTTCACCGCTTGCAGCACAAGAACAGCCGGAATGGCAAAGCCAATATGCCATAGGATTGAATAAATTGCAACCTCATACCTATGTATGGCCGTATGCCACGGTAACGGATGTGGAGCAGGGCGATTACGAGCAATCTCCCTATTACCTCAGCCTGAATGGCAAATGGAAATTCCATTGGGTGAAGAATCCCGATAAACGACCGAAGGAGTTTTATAAACCGTCTTTTTATACCGGTGGTTGGGCGGACATTCTTGTTCCCGGTAATTGGGAACGTCAGGGGTACGGTACGGCTATTTATGTGAATGAGTCGTATGAGTTTGACGACAAGATGTTCAAATTCAAGAAGAACCCGCCGCTGGTTCCTTACGAAGACAATGAAGTCGGTTCTTACCGCCGTACATTCAAAGTTCCGGCTTCGTGGAAAGATCGCCGGGTGGTGCTTTGCTGTGAGGGAGTTATCTCTTTCTATTACGTATGGGTAAACGGTAAGTTTATCGGATACAATCAGGGCTCAAAAACTCCTGCGGAGTGGGATATTACGGATAAACTGGAAGACGGAGAGAATATGATAGCACTTGAAGTTTACCGCTGGAGTGCCGGTTCTTATCTGGAGTGTCAGGATATGTGGCGTTTAAGCGGAATCGAACGCGATGTATATCTGTATAGTACTCCCCACCGGTATATTGCTGATTATAAAGTGACGTCTTCTTTGGAAAAAACGAACTATAAAGATGGTCTTTTCGGTCTGGATGTAACGATAGAAGGCGCTTCACAGAATGCTTCTTCCATTGCGTACACGCTGAAAGACGCGGAAGGCCGGACTGTATCGGCGGAAGAGATTCCGGTAAAGTCACGCGGATTAAGCAACTTCATCTCTTTTCCGGGGAAGCGACTCCCGGCAGTGCAGGCATGGAGTGCGGAACATCCTAATCTTTATACATTGTTTCTGGAGTTGAAGGATGCTACGGGCAAGGTGACCGAAGTAACCGGTTGCCGGGTGGGGTTCCGCACTTCGGAAATAAAGGACGGCCGTTTCTGTATCAATGGGGTACCGATATTGGTGAAAGGTGTTAACCGGCACGAACATTCCCAACTGGGACGTACTGTCAGTAAGGAATTGATGGAGCAAGATATCCGCCTGATGAAACAGAACAATATCAATACGGTGCGCAATTCGCATTATCCTACCGACTCTTATTGGTACACTCTTTGCGACCGTTACGGATTGTATATGATAGATGAGGCGAATATCGAATCGCACGGTATGGGCTATGGCCCGGCATCGCTGGCGAAGGATAGCACTTGGTTGCCGGCACACATGGATCGTACGCAGCGTATGTACGAACGTTCCAAGAACCATCCTGCCATCGTTATCTGGTCTTTGGGAAATGAAGCGGGCAATGGTATAAACTTTGAGCGTACATACGATTGGTTGAAGTCGGTAGAAAATAATCGTCCCGTACAATATGAACGGGCGGAACAGAACTATAATACCGATATTTATTGCCGCATGTATCGCAGTGTGGATGAAATCAAAGCTTATCTGGCTACACCGGGTATTTATCGTCCCTTTATTCTGTGTGAATACCTGCATGCTATGGGTAATAGTTGTGGGGGTATGAAGGAGTATTGGGATGTTTTTGAGAGTAATCCGATGGCGCAAGGCGGAGCTATATGGGATTGGGTAGACCAGTCGTTCCGTGAGATTGACGACAACGGCCGCTGGTATTGGAGTTATGGAGGTGACTACGGACCTGAAGATATTCCGAGTTTTGGTAACTTCTGTTGCAACGGTCTGGTAAATGCAGACCGTGAACCGCATCCGCACTTATTGGAAGTGAAGAAAATCTATCAGAATATCAAAACAACCTTGATCAATGAAAAGAATCTGACTGTACGTATTAAGAATTGGTTTGATTTTTCGAACCTGAATCAATATATATTGCATTGGAATGTAACAGCCGATAATGGTATGGTACTGGCGAAAGGAATGCAGGAGGTGGATTGTTTGCCTCATGGAATGGTCAATGTGATGTTTGGAGCAGTCAAACTGCCGGTTAATACGCGTGAAGCCTATCTGAATTTGAGTTGGATGCGGAAAACAGTTTCTCCTATAGTAGATACTTCCTGGGAGGTAGCTTATGACCAATTTGTATTACCCGGTAATGCAACCGGAAAGGCTTATCTGCCGGAAACATCCGGCAAAATGACTTTTACGGTGGACGAAAAGAGCGGTGCTTTACAATTGCTTGCACAGGATGGGACAGAATTGCTGGCAAGTCCGGTTACATTGAGCTTGTTCCGTCCGGCAACGGATAATGACAATCGCGACCGGAAAGCGGCACATTTATGGCGTCAGGCGGGACTTGACAAGACGGTGCAGAAAGTTGTTTCTTTGAAAAAAGGCAAGGCTTCTGCTACTGCGGTAGTGGAGTTGCTGAATGAGGCAGGGAAGAAGGTGGGCGACGCTATTTTGGCATACTCATTGGCGCAGAACGGAGGTGTCAGGATACAAACCGAATTTACGCCCGATACTACGATGGTTAAATCAATGGCCCGCATGGGATTGGCATTCGAGATGAACGATAGGTATGGGAATGTTTCTTATCTGGGGCGCGGAGAGCATGAAACGTATGCCGACCGTAAGCAGTCCGGTAAGATTGACATATACAATACGACTGTTGAACGTATGTTCCATTATTATGTAAAGCCGCAGGCTACAGGTAATCGTACCGATGTACGTTGGATGAAGTTGGCGGATGAAGCCAATAACGGATTGTTTGTCAATTCGAGCCGTCCGTTTCAGTTTAGTATTTCTCCTTTCTCGGATGAGAATATTGAAAAGGCTACCCACATTAACGAACTCGAACGTAATGGCAAGGTAACCGTGCATCTGGATGCCGGACAGTCGGGAGTGGGCACCGCTACTTGCGGACCTGCCACATTACCGCCTTATCTTATTCCTATAGACAGGCAACAGTTTGATTTTACCATCTATCTTGTCAGATGAGTGCAAACTTATTTGAATTTTGCTCATAGCAAGAGGTATTGAGTTAACTATTAATAGAATATATATATGAAACAAATAATGCTCCTGACATCATTACTTTTCGCAGTCTTTTGTGGAGTGCAGGCACAGGAAACCTATTACGAGAAACATTTGATCTTCCCCGAAAAGGCTACTGCTGCACAGAAGCTGGACATGGCTTCACGTTTAATTCCTACTCCGCAACAGTTGGAGTGGCAGCAAATGGAGTTTACCGCTTTCCTGCATTTCGGTATCAATACCTTTACGGGACGTGAATGGGGGGATGGTACGGAAGCCCCTGCTCTCTTTAATCCTACCGAACTGGATTGTGAGCAGTGGTACGTGCACTCAAAGACGGAGGTTTTAAGATGGCAATCATTACCGCCAAGCATCACGACGGTTTTTGTCTGTGGCCTACGAAGACTACCCGGCACTCTGTTGCATCCAGTCCCTGGCGTGGCGGGAAGGGAGACTTGGTACGCGAATTGCGTAATGCATGCGATAAATACGGTATTAAGTTTGGCATATACCTCTCTCCGTGGGATCGGAATGCCGCTTGTTACGGCGATTCTCCCGTCTATAACCAATTCTTCATTGAACAACTCACGGAGTTGCTGACGCAATATGGTGAAATTCACGAAGTATGGTTTGATGGTGCAAACGGTGAAGGACCCAACGGTAAAAAGCAAGAATATGACTGGGATGCAGTGATAAAGACCATTCGTCGCCTGCAGCCCAAAGCTGTGACTGCTATCATGGGTGATGATGTGCGTTGGTAGGTAATGAAAAGGGAATCGGACGTGAAACCGAGTGGAGTGCCACAGCATTGCCGCCGGGCATCTATTCCCGTTCGGAAGAACTGAGAAAGGGATTGGGTATTTATGGTAAGGCCAAAGACTTGGGCGGTCGTGACATCGTGGCGCGTGCCAAGGAACTTTTCTGGTGGCCGTCCGAAGTGGATGTGTCTATTCGTCCGGGTTGGTTCTATCATGCTGCACAGGACAAGCAAGTGAAGTCGTTGGCGCATCTGGTGGATATTTATTTCAAATCTGTAGGTTATAATTCGGTATTGTTGCTTAATATTCCGCCTGATAAGCGCGGGTTGATTCATGAGAATGATGTGCAGCGTCTGAAAGAGCTTTCCGGTTATCTGAAGAAGACGTTCGGCAAAGATTTCTGCAGAAAGGAGATACCCGTTGGCAATCCTTAAGTGGAGATGTCCGCGAATATAAAGTGCAGAAAGGCGCTGTGGTAAATACCTTCCTTATTCAGGAAGATATTGCCAAAGGACAGCGTGTGGAAAATTTTCTTGTGGAGGCTTACTCCAATGGTTCGTGGAGATATGTGGCGGAAGGTACGACGGTTGGGTACAAACGTCTGATCCGTTTCTCGGATACCAAGGCGGAGAAAATACGGGTTACTGTCCGTTCGGCACGTGGAAAGGCAAATATCCTGAAGTGGGACTTTTCTTCGCCGAACCTTTGAATGACGAGAATACGGAAGTGCAGTTGAGTGATATTCCGGTGGATGAATGGCGTATAGCAGACGGTGAACCGAATGCGCATCAGGCTATTGACGGAGACCGGAGTACGGGGTGGTACACCAACTCATTGAAACCGTTGACGGTGGATATGGGACGCGAAGTGCAGGTTACAGGCTTCAGTTATGCTCCGGTTACGGGTGATGACCTGGCGGGTACTATTTACAAATATGCTTTCTACATCAGTAGTGACGGCGAGGAATGGACAAAATGCGATGCAGCCGGTGAGTTCAGCAATATTATGCACAATCCCGTTCCTTACTTTGTACGCTTCGGAAAGAGTTATCGGGCACGTTACTTCAAGCTTGAACCGCTTGCCGAAATCAACGGGAAAGTATCTACTGCTATTGGCGAGGTGGGTATCCTTGCTGTGAAAGGCATGCCGAAAGATGATGAAACACTGGTATACGACCGTCCCGGTGCACCGTTGAAGCTAAAACCCGGTGATAATCATCCGAAAGTGAAAGGTTGGCGTTTCTACACCGCTCATGAATTTTTGAACCGTGATACGGAAAATAATCTTCCGAAAGGATTCATTGAACATAGGGGGCACACATGAGCGTGCCGCACGGGTGGATAATGCACGCTGTTCGGAAGTGAACAATGGTGTGTTACAGATTCGTACAGTTGAGGAAACCGATTCAGTGGACAATCGTTTTGGTGCCAATGTGAAGTTCTCTCACGGCTGTTATCGCACGTCATTGCCCGGAAGCAAGGATTTCTGGTGTAACTTTACCGAGAATATGCGTATTGAGATTCGTTTTAAACGCAATGCTTATCAAGGTTTCAACGATGCACTTTGGTTTATGGGGAACAATAACCGTCCTTGGCCTAAGAATGGGGAAATAGATTTATTGGAAAATCCGAAAAAGACAGTCAATAATCGTGCACATTTCACATTGCACTCGGAGAATTATTATGCCGGAGTAGTAGGAGGCAGCGGAAGTGTTACCTCGACAATTGACCTGGCCGATATGTCCTGGTGGAATATCTACTGGTTGGAATGGTATCCCGACCGCATAGTAGGAGGCGTGAATGGGCAGACCTATTTTGAACACCGTAAGGGAGCCAATGGCAATGAAGATTGGCCTTGGAGTGATCCGAAAGGCTTCTTTCTTATTTTCAGTACCGGTATATCAACCAATCCTAAGGCATGGCCCGGGGCGGTTATGCCGTCCGAATGGAAAAAAGATGCTATGCCGGCCATGTTCGTTGACTGGATACGGGTGTATGTGAATAAAGATTATAAAGGTGGGAAAGCTCCTGCCATAAGGTTCTATTGATATAGGTACGTGAAATGAAATATACAGTTGCTTCCTTAACAGTTGTAGCATTGCTGTCGGGTAATGCTATGGCACAGCGTAAACCTAATATCATCCTTTTTTTGGTGGATGATATGGGGTGGCAGGATACCTCTCTGCTTTTTGGAAAGATACCACGGACTTGAACCGTATTTATGAAACTCCCAATATGGAGCGTTTAGCTGAAAGGGGAGTTATGTTTACTCACGCTTATGCCTGTTCAATCAGTCTCCGTCACGTGTAAGTTTGTTCACTGGTGCAAATGCTGCGCAGCATAAAGTTACAACTGGACGTTGAAGAAAGATACGCCGACCGATAGGAAAGATGCTGTCTTGGAATTTGAAGCATGGAATTATAATGGTCTTTGTCCGGAAGCGGGATTGGAACATTCTTTTTATGCGAAGTGTTTGCCTCAACTACTTCGTGAGAATGGATATGCTACTATGATGGTTGGAAAAGCGCATTTTGGTTCGATGGGTACACCTGCGGCCAATCCTTTGACAATAGGTTTCGATTATAATATTGCCGGTCATGCTGCCGGAGCTATGGGGAGCTATCTGGGCGAGGAAGGATATGGCGCCAAGAGCGATCCGGAACGTGCAGCAGTGTGGGCTGTTCCGGATTTAGAGCAATATCATGGTACTGATACTTTCTTGACTGAAGCTTTGACATTGGAGGCGAAAAGCTTATTAGATAAGGTAACCGGACAGTCTAAAGCCGTTCTTTCTTTATATGAGCCATTATGCTGTACATGCGCCTTTCGGAACAGACAGACGTTTCTACCAGAAGTACGCAGATAAGGGACTTTCACATAAAGAAGCACAGTATGCGGCACTTTTGGAGGGTATGGATAAAAGTTTAGGCGATTTAATGGATTATGTGGACGAAAAAGGTATAGCCGATAATACGGTTATTATTTTTATGTCGGATAACGGCGGTTATACAATCGGTCGTCATGATAAGAATTATCCGCTGAGTGAAGGTAAAGGTTCTTTAAAGGAAGGTGGAATCCGTGAGCCGATGATTGTTTGTTATCCACATGTTGCCAAACCTTCTACCATAAATGACACTCCCGTTATTATTGAAGATTTTTTTCCTACGTTGTTGGAAATTGCCGGAGTCTGCGATTATCGGACACCTCAACATATTGATGGGATAAGCTTTTTGAAGCAAATAAAAGGACATGCCGGAGATAAAGAGCGTGCTTTGTTTTTTCATTATCCCAATAACTGGGGTGAGAGAAGACAGACGATCGGTGCACCGCAAAGTGCGGTCGTGGCGGGTGATTGGAAACTAATCCATTACTATGAATCGGGTAGTGCCTGCCTTTATAATTTGGAGAATGATATTTCGGAGAATGATGATTTGTCTGCCAGGTATCCGGATAAAGCCAAAGAACTGGCTAAGATATTGAGCGATTATTTAAAGTCTCAACATGCTACTATGCCTATTCTGAAGCTAACCGGCAGGATAGTTCCGTATCCTGATGGTAGCATAAGATAATAAAAGAGAAAAGGGCTTTCGGTAACGGACTGCCCTTTTCTCTTTGCTACTATATTTAAAACTTATGTTATCTATTGAAAAAGGAAAGAAGTGTTTTCTTTTTCTTGACTAAACAAAATCTTTCAGTTCTTGTTGTAGTTTTTGGCGGGTAAAGAAGATACGGCTCTTTACAGTTCCCAGCGGGAGTCCCAGCTTCTCGGCTATTTCGCGGTATTTAAAACCGGAAACATGCATGGAGAACGGTACTTTGTATTCGCGTGGCAGTGAATTGACGATACGGTGCATCTCTTTCAGGTCGTATGCGCTTTCTGTGTTCTCGAATGCTGTGTCGCGCGGCAGGTTCAGGTGGTAAAGATTGTCCGTCTGGTCCACAAATGTCTGGTCGCGCACTACTTTACGATAATTGTTAATAAAGATGTTGCGCATGATCGTATATATCCAACCTTTGAAATTAGTATCGGGCATGTATTTATCTTCATTATCCAAAGCCTTGAGTGATGTTTCTTGAAGAAGGTCGTTGGCTTCTTCGCGGTCGGAGGTGAGCTTGTACGCAAAGCGTAATAAATCGTTTTGAACTCCGATCAGATCTTTTTTAAATGTCATACTATTCATAAATGTGCTTTGTTAAATGGTTACTTGTTCGTTTTGCCTTTTAGCATTGCAAGTTTACGAAAGTTCCGGCTTTTCGACAGGCTGTTTTTAAGCAATCTTTGGGGTGAAAACTATCAATTGATAGATTTTGGGTGCTATTTGATAGATTTTGGGTGCAGTTTTCTATCGAATATTTGCATTTAATTAAAAAGATGCGTTAATTTTGCGCAATCATTTCATCACAAAAAGAATGGCTGACGACTCTTTATTTTTGATTGACATTGATAAGATTCTTCGGGAGAAAGCTCCGAAGCATGTGAAGTATATCCCTAAGTTTGTCGTATCTTATTTGAAGCGCATTGTTCATCAGAATGAATTGAATGTTTTTCTGAGAGAGTCGAAAGATAAAGTGGGGGTGGAATTCCTGCAGGCTTGTCTGGACTTTCTGGATGCCAAATTGATAGTGAAGGGCAAGGAGAATCTGCGAAAAGACGGTCTTTATACATTCGTTTCCAATCATCCCTTAGGCGGACAGGATGGAGTGGCGTTGGCTTATGTACTTGGGAGTTTTTACGATGGAAAGGTGAAATATATGGTAAATGACCTGCTTATGAACCTGCATGGACTGGCTCCTCTTTGTATTCCTATCAATAAGACCGGCAAGCAGGCCAAGGACTTTCCGAAAATGGTAGAGGCCGGGTTTGCATCGGACGATCAGCTCATCATGTTTCCTGCCGGCTTTGCTCGCGTCGCCGGAATGGGGTTATCCGCGATTTGGACTGGAAAAGACGTTTATAGTAAAGAGCGTTGAAGCGCACCGCGATGTAGTGCCATTCATTTTGACGGCCGTAACTCCGATTTTTTCTATAACCTGGCGAATCTTTGCAAAACGTTGGGTATCAAGTTTAATATAGCCATGTTGTATCTGGCAGATGAAATGTTGAAAAACCGTCATAAAACATTTACCATTACTATAGGTAAGCCTATTCCCTGGCAAACATTCGATAAGACGAAAACACCTGCCAATGGGCGCAGTATGTGAAAGATATCGTGTATAAATTGTAAGTTGAACATTGAATATAAAAAATAGAAGCTCGGAAGATGGAAGATATTATTGCACCGATAAGCAAAGAACTGCTGAAAGCGGAGTTGACCGAAGACAAACGCTTGCGCATGACGAATAAGAGTAATAATCAGATATATATTATTACAGCTCAGGATTCACCCAATACGATGAAGGAAATCGGACGTCTGCGTGAGATTGCATTTCGTGCTGCCGGTGGCGGAACAGGAATGTCCATGGATATTGATGAGTACGATATTATGGATAATCCTTATAAGCAGTTGATAGTCTGGAATCCGGAAGAGGAAGAGATATTGGGCGGTTACCGCTATATTCTCGGTACGGATGTACGCTTCGACGAGCACGGCGCTCCGATTTTGGCTACTGCACACATGTTTAATTTTTCCGAGAAATTCTTGAATGAATATCTTCCTACTACCATTGAGCTTGGACGTTCATTCGTGACGCTCGAATACCAGTCTACCCGTCGCGACAGCAAAGGTTTGTTCGCATTGGATAATTTGTGGGACGGCTTGGGTGCGTTGACGGTGGTTATGCCCAACGTGAAGTATTTCTTCGGAAAGGTTACCATGTATCCCAGCTATATCCGTAAAGGACGCGACATGATTCTTTATTTCCTGAGAAAGCATTTTGCCGATAAAGACAGTCTGATTACTCCGATGAAACCGCTGCAATTGGAGTCGGACGAGGAAGAACTGGCTGCATTGTTCTGTAAGGATACATTTAAGGAAGACTATAAAATATTGAATGGCGAAATCCGTAAGCTGGGATACAATATTCCGCCGTTGGTAAATGCCTACATGAGTCTCAGTCCGACAATGCGTATGTTCGGTACAGCCATTAATTACGGTTTCGGTGATGTGGAAGAAACAGGTATCCTGATTGCCGTCGATGAAATCCTGGCGGAAAAGCGCATCCGCCATATCCAGTCATTCATCGAAAGCGAGCCGGAAGCATGCAAGCTGACTTCCGGGGCGAATAAGATATTCTATCCGAGCAGATAAATTATACAGCCGGCAGGCTGTTTCCGTTGATTTTCCGGTAGAGGTCGAGGGCGAATACATCCGTCATGCCGGATATGTAGTCCAATACGGCCTGTATCCTTTCATACAGTGCAGTTGCTTTCATATTATATTGTCCGGATACCCGTTGATGAGCAACTGCGAATATGCTTTTTCCGGTGAGCGTACCGCATCGATCATCAGTTCGAGCAAGGTGCTGATGATACGGAAACCGGCAAGTTCTATGTCCAATACATCGCGCGAACGGTATATCTTCTTGAAAGATACCTCTGCGCAATGTTGGTAGGCCGCGGCAGGCCGTTCGGTGATATGCTTGATGAGACTTCCCTCAAATTCCCCTTCCAGTATCTGTACTTCGTTATCGAGGAATGCCCGGGTGCATTCGCCGATAAGCAGCCCGATGACGGAAGAACGCAGATAGGCTATCTGCTCATTGGTGTCGCTCACAATCTTGAGCGTGTCGAGGATGTGCGCCTTACGTTCGTCGGGAAAGTAGGCCAGCAGCAGGTCCTGCGTTTCCTGCGTAGTGAGAATCTTCAGTTTGTGGGCATCTTCAATATCCATCATCTGGTAGCAGATGTCATCTGCCGCTTCTACCAGGTAGACAAGCGGGTGACGTGCGTACTTCAAAGGTGAACCGTTAAGCTGTTTCATCCCCAGTTCTTCGGCTATTCGCCGGAAACTTTCTTCTTCGGTAGTAAAGAAGCCGAATTTGGATTTCTGTCCTGCCAGGCTCGATGAAAAGGGGTATTTTACGATGCTGGCAAGTGTGGAATAGGTCAGAACGAAACCGCCTTTGCGGCGTCCTTCAAACTGATGGGTAAGCAGACGGAAAGCATTTGCATTTCCTTCGAAATGAGTCAGGTCTTCCCATTGTGCCGGGGTGAGTTGCTCTCCGTCGGGTTGTTTTTCTTTCAATGCCAGCCCTTTTCCTTCCGAAAAGAAAGTAGAGATGGCGCGTTCGCCGGAATGTCCGAATGGCGGATTGCCCAAATCGTGCGCCAGACATGCTGCGGAAACAATGGAGCCGATTTCGGGCAGATAAGAGTCTTGCAGTTCGGGGCGGCGGGCAAGGATGGCTTTGGCTACGTCATTGCCCAGTGAACGGCCTACGCAGGAAACTTCCAGACTATGTGTCAGCCGGTTGTGTACGAATATGCTGCCGGGCAGAGGGAACACTTGTGTCTTGTTCTGCAATCTCCGGAAAGGTGCGGAGAAGATGAGCGGTCGTAATCCCGCTGAAATTCAGAACGGTTCTCGTGACGCTCTTTATGAAACTCTTCCAAGCCGAATCGTTTGGCGGATATGAGGGTATTCCAGTCCATCATGTTCTTACTTTCTTATTATTTAACTGCAAATGTATGACTATTTGCTTCAAAATCCGTAATTTTGTCCGTTAAATAGTGAATTAAAGTAATCTCAATCGTAACTTCATTGAAATGGCAAATAATAGTATGACCGTCCGAATTATAAATAAGTCGAAACATCCGTTGCCTGCATACGCCACCGAGTTGTCTGCCGGAATGGACATCCGTGCCAATCTTTCCGAGCCGATAGCTTTGGAACCGTTGCAGCGTTGCCTGGTTCCTACAGGTTTGTACATCGCTTTGCCGGCTGGGTTTGAGGCACAGATTCGTCCCCGCAGCGGTTTGGCTATCAAGAAAGGTATCTCGGTATTGAACTCTCCGGGTACTATCGATGCAGACTATCGCGGTGAAATCTGTATTATCCTCGTAAATCTTTCTTCGGAAACATTTATGATTGAGGACGGAGAACGAATCGCCCAAATGGTAATTGCCCGCCATGAGCAGGCCGTATGGCAGGAGGTGAATGTGTTGGATGAAACGGAACGCGGTGCCGGTGGCTTCGGACATACGGGCGTGTAGTTGGGATGGGGTATGAGTGATTAGCGATGAGTGATTAGTGATTGACGGAGGGTTGCTTATACCATTTGATTTTATATAGATAATGAGCATATTCGATAATAAGAAAATAGGGCTGTTTTTGTTGGTGGCGGGCTTCTTGCTTGTCTCCTGCGGGACATCCCGTAAGCAGGCAAAGGCATTATCGGCGAAGCCTGTGGCGGAACTTACTCCGGAACAGCAGCGTAAGTATGATTACTTCTTTTTGGAAGCAGCCCGTCTGAAGATTCAGAAAGACTATGATGCGGCTTTTGATTTGCTGCAGCATTGCCTGACTATCAATCCGAATGCTTCGTCGGCCTTATACGAACTGGCGCAATATTATTTGTTCCTGAAGCAAGTGCCTCAGGGGCAGGCTGCATTGGAGAAGGCCGTGGAAAACGATCCGGATAATTATTGGTACAGTCAGGGACTGGCGAATCTTTATCAGCAACAGGACGAAAAGGAGAAAGCGATGAAGCTGCTGGAAGATATGTCCATACGTTTCACCGACAAGCTGGATCCGCTTTATGCCTTGTTGGACATTTATAATCGGCAGGAGCAGTATGATAAGGTGATTGCTACTTTGAACGGATTGAGGAGAAGATGGGCAAAAGCGAGCAGTTGAGTATGGAGAAGTTCCGTATTTATCTGCAAATGAAAGACAATAAGAATGCTTTCCATGAGATAGAGAGCCTGGTTGCGGAGTATCCGATGGATTCCCGTTATCAGGTTGTGTTAGGGGATGTATATATGCAGAACGGAAAGAAAGAGGAAGCATATAACATGTACCGCAAGGTGTTGGATGCCGAGCCGGATAATGCCATGGCGATGTATTCGCTGGCGTCCTATTATGAGGAGACCGGTCAGAAAGACCTTTATCAGCAGCAGTTGGACACTTTATTGCTCAACAAGAAAGTTCCTTCGGAAACGAAACTGAATGTAATGCGCCAGTTTGTCGTGCAGAATGAGCAGGACGGTAAGGACAGTACGCGGGTTATCAGCCTTTTCGACCGTATTCTGGAACAAGAGCCGGATGATGCCGGGATACCGATGCTTTACGCTCAGTATCTTTTATCCAAAGGAATGAACAAGGAAGCCTTTCCGGTACTGCGTCAGGTGTTGGCAATCGATCCTACCAATACGGCTGCGCGTATGATGTTGCTGGGTGAAGCGGTACGCAAGGAGGATTACAACGATGTGATTGATTTATGCGAAGCCGGCGTTGAAACCAACCCGGAGATGCTGGAGTTCTATTTCTATCTGGCTATCGCTTATAACCAGGCGGAACGGACGGATGATGTAATTTCCATTTGTCAGAAAGCATTGACGCAAATTACAGCGGACAGTAAGAAAGAGGTTGTTTCGGATTTCTATTCCATTTTGGGAGACGCCTATCATACGAAAGATTTGAATACGGAAGCCTATGCTGCCTATGATTCGGCGCTGGTGTACAATCCTTCCAATATCGGAGCTTTGAACAATTATGCTTATTACCTATCTGTCGAGCGCCGTAATCTGGATAAAGCCGAGGAGATGAGTTATAAGACGGTGAAGGCGGAACCCGATAATGCCACCTATTTGGACACTTATGCCTGGATTCTGTTTGAGAAAGGCAATTATGCCGAGGCCCGTTTGTATATAGACGATGCCATGAAAAGTGACGGAGGCAAAAGCGATGTCATCGTAGAACATTGCGGCGACATCTACTATATGACGGGTGATGTGGACAAGGCTCTGGAGTATTGGAACCAGGCATTGAAGATAGGCAGTAAGTCCAGGACCTACAGGAGAAGATTCGGAAGAAGAAGTATATCAGTGATAAGTAAGTCGGTAAAACGGTGAAGTGATACATAATAAAAGTAACAAGGTAATGGAACAAACAAAATTCAATGGCAGGACTCTGGTCTTTATGCTCTTTATCCTCTGCTGTCTGGCAGGCTGTAAAACCACCCGGAAGGCGGAGACATCCAAATTTCCCGAAAGTACCCGCTACCTGTCTTCCAAGGTGCGGCTGACCGTTCCTACCAAAGACGCCGTTTTCACCGTAAACGGTACGATGAAGCTGATAAGCGGCGAACGGATGCAGCTTTCTTTCCTCATGCCTATCATACGTACAGAGGTGGCGCGCATGGAGGTGACACCCGAAGAAATATTGCTGGTAGACCGCATGGGCAAGCGTTACGTCCGTGCTACCCGTAAGGAATTGAAAGATGTGCTACCGAAGAAAGCCGACTTTGCCATTTGGAAAAGATTCTATTCAATGCTTCCAAACCCAACGGAAAGAAAGAGTTGTCGGGAAAGGAATTGGGCATTCCTTCGCTGGAGAAAGGCAGAATCGAGTTGTCCGGCTTTTCCAATAATTCGTTTTCGCTGACGCTACCGAGCTGTCTTCAAAGTACACACAAGTTGAGTTGAATGAAATATTAGAAATGCTGATGAGCTTATGAGACGTTTGCTTTGTATTTTTATAGGTTGTTTCTGTCTGGCTTTTCCGCTTCTTGCCCAGTCCAACAAACTGATAAAGGAATTGGAAAGCAAGCGCGGTGCTTTGCAAAAGCAGATTACCGAATCGGAAACACTTCTGAAAACTACAAAGAAAACCGTAAGCAGCCAGTTGAACGGACTTGCCGCTTTGACGGGGCAGATAGAGGAACGCAAACGATATATCCTTACCATAAATAACGATGTAGAGTCGATAGACCGTGAGCTATCGTCATTGGAACGCCAGTTAGGAAAATTGCAGCGCGACTTGAAGGACAAGAAGAAGAAATACGAGTCGTCTGTCCAGTACCTTTATAAGAACCGTTCCATTGAGGAGAAGCTGATGTTTATTTTCTCTGCACGGAGTCTGGCGCAGACCTATCGCCGTTTGCGTTATGTGCGTGAGTATGCCACCTACCAACGCCTGCAGGGCGAGGAAGTGCTGAAAAAGCAGGAACAGGTCAATAAGAAGAAGCGAGCAGGCAGGTGCGGGCTGCCAAAGCCAATCTGCTGAAAGAACGTGAGGCCGAGAAAGTAAAACTGGAAGCGCAGGAGAAAGAAAAGCGTATCCTTGTGGCCGATTTACGGAAGAGACAACGCGGATTACAGAACGAGATTGCCAAGAAGCGGCGCGAGGCCAGCCAGCTTAATGCGCGTATCGACCGCTTGATTGCCGAAGAAATAGAGAAAGCCCGCAAACGTGCCGCAGAGGAAGCACGCCGTGAAGCGGCTGCCCGCAAGAAAGAAGCGGCTAAAGCGGCTAAGTCGGGAACGTCCGCTTCAGGAAAAAGGGTTGCTCCTCTGGAAACTTATACCATGAGTAAGGCCGACCGCGAGCTGTCCGGTGACTTTGCCAATAACCGCGGCAAGCTGCCTATGCCTATCAGCGGAGCCTATATCATAACCAGCCATTACGGGCAATATGCTGTGGAGGGATTGCGCAATGTCAAGTTGGATAATAAAGGTATCGACATCCAGGGAAAACCGGGAGCGCAGGCGCGTGCCATTTTCAACGGCAAGGTGGCGGCCGTATTCAAACTGAACGGGCTGTTTAATATCCTTATCCGTCATGGAGCCTATATTTCCGTATATTGCAACCTGGCTTCCGCTTCGGTGAAACAAGGTGACACGGTCACTACCAAGCAAGCTATCGGCCAGGTATTCTCGGATGGGGCGGACGGCGGACGTACGGTACTTCATTTCCAGCTACGCCGTGAAAAGGAGAAGCTGAATCCCGAACCCTGGCTGAACAGATAAGTTTTATATTGTTGCTCCGTCCAGCAGGTCCAGATAAAGTGCAATAGCCTCTTCAATCTCTTTGACGAAGATAAACTCATCCGCAGTATGGGAGCGGCTGCTCTTGCCCGGTCCTATTTTCATGGACGGGAAAGACATCAGCGCCTGGTCTGAAAGGTAGGCGAACCGAAAGGAGTCCGACCCATCGCAACGGCCTTTTTTACCAGCGGGTGTTCGGGAGAAACATGCGAAGAACCCAAGCGGAAAGAACGCGCTTTGGCTTCACAGGCGATGTGTTTCCGTATCTCGTCGAAAAGTTCCTGGTTGGTGTAACATTCGTTACTGCGGATGTCGACTACGAATGTGCAGCGGTCGGGTATTACATTGTGCTGTGTCCCTGCATTCACCATGGTTACACTCATTTTTACCGGCCCCAATAAAGCCGATTCTTTCGGGAAACGGTAATCGCGGAACCAGGCAATGTCGTTCAGCACCTTGTATATGGCGTTGTCGCCTTCGTTCCGGGCAGCATGCCCTGACCTGCCGTAGGCGGTGACATCCAGTACCATCAGCTTTTCGCAATGGCGGGTTGCATCTCCGTGGGTTCGCCCACAATGGCGAATTGTATGGGCGGCAGCTCCGGCAGTACGGACTCTACTCCTTCCTTGCCCGACACCTCTTCCTCGCAGGAAGCCAGGTAAATCAGGTTGTAAGCCTGTGTAGTCCGGCACAATTGCAGGAATACCTGCAGCAGGCTGACTACGCTTGCTCCGGCGTCATTGCTTCCCAAACCGTAAATCTTGCCGTTCTCTTCCGTAGGGGTGAACGGGGCTTTCCGCCATCCGTTTACGGGCTTCACCGTGTCGATGTGCGAGTTCAGCAGCAGCGTAGGCTTGTTCAGGTCGAACATCGGGCTGAGACACCATATATTGTTGCCTTTCCGTCCGGTTGCATTCCCTGCATTTCGATGTAATTCTGAAGAAAGTCCGCGGCCTGCTCCTCTTCGCGGCTCAATGATGGTATGGCTATCAATGATTTAAGCAGTCCGATTGCCTCGGAAACCAGTGTTTCTATATCCGTTGTCATCGTTGGGTTCTGTTATATATTCGTTATTACTTTGCAAACTTACGGATAAATCCCGAAAAAGGGAGATAGTTTCAAATAAAACTAATACCTTTGTACCCATATTTACCAATTCATTAAAAATATGACTTATCATCATTTGTCTGTTCTGATACATCGTCAGGCAGAGAAGTATGGAGACAAAGTAGCCCTTAAATACAGGGACTATGAAACATCACAATGGATACCTATCACTTGGAATAAATTCTCTCGTACAGTACGTCAGGCAGCCAATGCGTTGGTGGCTTTAGGTGCAGAGGAACAGAGGAACATCGGTATCTTCTCACAAAACAAGCCGGAATGTTTATTTACCGATTTTGCTGCCTTTGCCAACCGTCTGGTTACCATACCGCTGTATGCTACCAGCTCTTCGGCTCAGGCCCAGTATATTATCAACGATGCTCAGATACGTTTCCTCTTTGTGGGCGAGCAATTCCAGTATGATGCCGCTTTCAGCGCATTTGGCTTTTGCCACTCTCTGGAGAAACTGATTATTTTCGACCGCAGCGTTGTGCGCGATCCCCGCGACAAGACCTCTATCTACTACGACGAGTTTCTGGCATTGGGCGAGGGGCTACCCCACAATGCCGTTGTGGAAGAGCGTACCGCCCGTGCATCGGACAGCGACCTTGCCAATATTCTTTATACATCCGGCACCACCGGCGAGCCGAAAGGAGTGATGCTGCACCACTTCAACTACAGAGAGGCTATCCGCATCCATGATATCCGCCTGACTGCCATGACGGATAAGGATGTGTCCATGAACTTCCTTCCGTTGACGCATGTGTTTGAAAAAGCATGGACTTATTTCTGTCTTCACAGAGGTGTGCAGGTTTGTGTCAATCTTCGTCCGGCAGATATTCAGACCACTATCAAGGAGATACGTCCTACATTGATGTGCAGCGTTCCCCGCTTTTGGGAGAAGGTATATGCCGGTGTGCAGGAGAAGATTGCCCAGGAGAGCGGCCTGCGGAAAGCAATGATGCTGGATGCTCTTAAAGTTGGGAAGATGCACAACATTGATTACCTGCGTGCAGGCAAAACGCCGCCCCTGATGCTTCATCTGAAGTATAAATTCTATGAAAAGACTATCTATGCCCTGCTGAAAAAGACAATCGGTATTGAGAACGGTAATTTCTTCCCGACTGCCGGTGCTGCCGTATCCGATGAAATCTGCGAATTCGTGCACTCGGTGGGCATCAATATGGTGGTGGGTTATGGATTGACGGAATCTACGGCTACCGTGTCCTGCTTCCTCGACAAGGGGTATGAGATAGGTTCGGTAGGTACTGTCATGCCCGACCTTGAAGTGAAGATTGGAGAAAACAATGAAATCCTGCTTCGCGGTAAGACTATTACTACCGGCTATTATAAGAAACCGGAAGCCACCGCTGCGGCTATTGACAAAGACGGCTGGTTCCATACGGGTGATGCCGGCTATCTGAAAGGAAATCATTTGTACCTGACCGAACGTATCAAGGATTTGTTCAAGACCTCGAACGGAAAGTATATCTCTCCGCAGGCTCTGGAAACCAAACTGTCGATAGACCGTTACATTGACCAGATTGCTGTCATTGCCGACCAGCGTAAGTTTGTGTCTGCCCTGATTGTTCCGGTTTATGGCTTGGTGAAGAACTACGCCAAGGAGAAAGGCCTTGAGTACAAGGATATGACCGATTTATTGCAGCATCCTAAAGTGCAGGCTTTGTTCCGTGCCCGCATTGATACGTTGCAACAGCAGTTTGCGCATTATGAGCAGGTGAAACGTTTCACTTTATTGTCCGAACCGTTCAGCATGGAACGGGGCGAGCTGACAAATACATTGAGCTGAAACGCTCTGTGGTGGCGAAGAATTATAAGGAGCTGATTGATAAGATGTACGAAGAATAAAAGTCCGGACGACTTTAGAGTTTGCTTAAAATAGGAAAAAAGGAGGTGGTATGCCTCCTTTTTTATTGTCGGATATGCCGTCAACGGTTTAGCTTATATGTTTACAAATGGAACGGTGTGGTTCTTTCTTCTTTTCCGCTCCGTTGAATGAACTCTATCAAGTCAGGGACTGAATGCCTTTCACTTAGGGACTCATTGTTCCCCTGTTCAGAAGTCTTTGTGAGCGGGGAGGGAGAAAAGGGGAAAAAGTTGGAAGTCGGGATAAAAAATGTGTATTTCTTCTTAGGGTTGCGCCGGTGTGGTCTGTTTATATTCTATGGAAAGATATTTTTAATCTTAAAACTTAGTATGCTATGAGAAAGCTTTTATCGGCGCTGATATTGTCGTTTTCAATATGGAGCGTTTTTTCATGCCGGCAGGAAAATAATGTAACCGTTAAGCAGTATCCCATGTTCTGGACATGGCTGGATTATCGTCCCGGCATGAATTTCGATTCGGTATGCCAGGTGATGAACGACATCGGCATGGATGGAATAATGCTGAATGCACCCACTCCCGACGACTATCGCATTGCCATTCCCATAGCCCGTAAACACGGCATTGAAGTATATGCATGGTTGTGGACCATGAATCTGGAGCACGACCGCGATAAGATTTTGGCAGAACATCCCGACTGGTTCAGCGTAAACCGCAACGGAAAGAGCCTCGCAGATACTACGGCATATGTGGATTATTATAAATTCCTCTGTCCCGCACTGCCTGAGGTGCGCGAATTCATCAGGGAGAAAATTAAGTCGTATTGCGAAGTCGAGGGATTGAACGGAATTGCCATCGACTACAACCGTTTGGTGGATGTAGTGCTTCCTACCACGTTATGGCCGCATTACGGTATTGTGCAAGACCGGGAATATGCCGCATGGGATTACGGTTATCATCCCGCCATGCTCGAAAAGTTCAAGAGCAGGTATGGCTATGACCCGCGTGAGCAGCAGGACCCTTCGACAGACATAAAGTGGCGGCAGTTCCGTTGCGACCAGATAACGGAAGTTGCGAATATGATTGCCGGAGTGGTGCATTCGTATGGCAAGACAATGGCGGCATCTCCGTTTCCTACGCCGAAGATGGCTTCACGCATGGTGCGGCAGGACTGGGGTAAATGGAACCTGGATATCGTTTTTCCGATGGTTTACCATACTTTCTATACGGAAGATGTCAGTTTTATTTCCGATTGTACCGTTGAGAATGTGCGCGACAAGAATGATAAAACCGTATTGTATTGCGGCATGACTGCTACCGATGGTCCGGAAATGTTCGAATGTATGGATGCCGCGCTGAATAGCGGTGCTCAGGGCATTGCCGTATTTACGGTGGCAGGCTTGCGCTCGTCCGAGGTAAAGAACCGGTTCAAAACTTATACCGACAGTGTACGGGCGGTGCGCGCGGCTAATGGCGGTATCATTGAAGCGGTGCATCCTCACGTGGCGGATACCAATCCTTTTACTCATAAAGGCATCATGGCGTCGGTGGAAAAGCGTATGCGACGGATTGTGGCCGAAGCATCCGGTAAAGAGGAGTTACCCCCGTTGGCTTTGGGTGAGTATAAGCAAACGGAATCTTACGATGCCACCCGTTGCTATCGGGTGGCGGATGAGAACAGCAGGACGGTCTTTAAGGTTACTTTCTACTTCTACGGTGATGTACTTTCGGGTTGGGACGTAGTGGCGGAATAGCCCGCCCTCTTTCTTATTCCGTTGATTGCAGCGGATTTATGCGATTTTTTCAGACTTTTGCACTATCTTTGCGGTTTGAAAAGATAGAATTTGAAGAAAGTATATGATTACCATTGAACAACTGAAAGATATCAAGGAACGTACCGAAGCGTTGAACCGCTATCTGGACATCGAAGGAAAAAAAATACAAGTGGAAGAGGAGCAATTGCGCACGCAGGCTCCGGGGTTCTGGGATGACCAGAAAGCCGCCGAAGCTCAGATGAAGAAAGTGAAAGGCTTGCAGCAATGGATTTCCGGCTACAATGAAGTCAAGGTTCTGGCGGATGAGTTGCAGCTTGCATTCGATTTCTACAAGGATGAACTGGTAACGGAAGAGGAAGTGGATGAGGCCTATGCAAAGGCATCCGCTGCCGTAGAGGCCCTTGAACTCAAGAATATGCTTCGTGAGGAAGCCGACCAGATGGATTGTGTACTGAAAATAAATTCGGGAGCCGGCGGCACGGAGAGTCAGGACTGGGCGAGCATGCTGATGCGTATGTATCTGCGATATGCCGAAACACACGGATATAAGGCAACTATTTCCAACTTGCAGGAAGGCGACGAGGCCGGAATACAAGACTGTACCATTGAAATATCGGGCGATTATGCTACGGCTATCTGAAAGGCGAGAACGGTGTCCACCGTTTGGTGCGCGTATCTCCCTATAATGCTCAGGGCAAGCGTATGACTTCTTTCGCATCCGTTTTCGTCACTCCGCTGGTGGACGATACGATTGAGGTGAACATCGAACAGGCGCGCATCTCGTGGGATACTTTCCGTTCCAGCGGTGCGGGCGGACAGAACGTAAATAAGGTGGAGTCCGGCGTGCGTTTGCGCTATCAGTTCAAAGACCCTTACACTGGCGAGGAAGAGGAAATCCTGATTGAGAATACCGAAACGCGCGACCAGCCCAAGAACCGGGAGAATGCAATGCGTCAGTTGCGTTCCATTCTGTACGACAAGGAACTTCAACATCGTATGGCGGAACAGGCAAAGGTGGAAGCGGCAAGAAGAAGATTGAGTGGGGGTCGCAAATCCGCAGTTACGTATTCGACGACCGCCGCGTGAAAGACCACCGTACCAATTTCCAGACTTCGGATGTAAACGGGGTAATGGACGGTAAGATAGATGGTTTCGTCAAGGCCTACCTGATGGAATTTGCAGGCGGAGATAACATTTAGTCCTTTCTGTTTTCCTTTCTATAGGCACAGGATTGCACGGATTTCGCAGATTTGCTTTATTCTTTTTCGGTGAACTCCGTGTAATCCCGTGTCTGATAAAGAAACAAATAACAAACGTTTTTTTGTTTTGACACATTCCTTTCTTTTTTCTTTTATAAATGCTTGCAAACTTCCCGAATTTCCTTTTACTTTGTTTATCGTTGAACTTTAAACTATAGAAACACCATGGGAAAGAGTAAAAAGAAAGTAATGCACAGCCGGAAAGAAGAACAACAAGCCAGGAAAGTATTGCTGATTATCGGAGTTGCCGCTTTGGTATTGGTGGTTGCCATGCTGGTGGGCTATTCCTTCTTAGGCTGATTCAGAAGATAAATATGCCGCAAGAGATAGAACGGAAATTTCTCGTAAAAGGAGAATACAAGTCGCAAGCATACTCGCAGAACCGTATCATTCAGGGATATATCAGCAGTGCGCGCGGACGGACGGTGCGGGTACGCATACGTGGCGGGCAGGGGTATCTCACCATTAAGGGAGCATCCGATGCATCCGGTATCAGCCGTTACGAATGGGAAAAAGAAATTCCTCTGAATGAAGCCGAGGAGCTGATGAAACTGTGTGAGCCGGGTGTTATTGATAAAACCCGTTACCTGATACGCAGCGGAAACCATGTTTTTGAGGTAGATGAGTTCTACGGTGAGAATGAGGACTGGTAGTTGCCGAAGTGGAGCTTGCCTCGGAGAACGAGCCTTTTGAGAAACCGGACTTTATCGGGCAGGAAGTGACGGGAGATATCCGTTATTACAATTCGCAACTGATGAAACATCCGTTCAAGGAATGGAAGTAACTAATTACGCCCCGTAATTGTTGATTCGTATATGGAGAAACTGTACCAATACCTGCCGGAAGAACTCGTCACTTTTATCCTGGTGACGGTGTTTTCTTTGCTTATAGGTCTTTCCTTGAGGCGTATCAGTCTGAAGCGCGAAGGAGAGACGACCTTGTTCGGTACGGACCGTACTTTCACCTTTATCGGCATTCTGGCTATCTCCTCTATATTCTCGACCGACGGACTATCGCCTGTTTATGGGTGGCGGGGCTGTCCTGGGGTTGCTGCTTGCCTTGAATTATTACGTCAAGCAGGCTCAGTTTCATGTGTTCGGGGTCACTACCATTATCATTGCGCTCATTACGTATTGCATTGCACCTATCGTTGCTACGCAGCCCTCCTGGTTCTATGTAATGGTAATTGTGACCGTATTGCTCTTTACCGAGCTGAAACATACGTTTACCGAACTGGCACAGCGGATGAAGAACGACGAAATGATTACGCTTGCCAAGTTCCTTGCCATCAGCGGTATCATCCTCCCGATGCTGCCCGACGACAATCTGATACCGGGCATCAACCTCACGCCTTACAGTATATGGCTGGCTACGGTGGTGGTTTCGGGCATCTCCTATCTTTCTTATCTGCTGAAAAGATATGTATTCCGTGAGTCCGGTATTTTGGTATCCGGCATTGTAGGCGGGTTGTACAGCAGCACTGCCACCATATCCGTACTGGCGCGCAAAAGTCGGAAAGTATCCGCCCAGGAAGCACCCGAATATGTGGCGGCGATGCTGTTGGCGGTCAGCATGATGTTCTTGCGGTTTCTTATCCTGATAGGAATATTCAGTGTAGGGGCTTTGACAGCCATTTATCCGTATTTGCTGATAATGTCTGCCGTTGCTGCTGGGACGGCGTGGTTCCTGCATTCCCGGTGGAAGCGTCCTGCCATGTCGGAAACGGTCGATGAAGACGAGGACGGCAGCAATCCGCTGGAGTTTAAGGTGGCGCTTATTTTTGCCGTGCTTTTTGTGGTGTTTACAATCGCTACCCATTATACGTTGATATACGCCGGCGAGGGCGGGTTGACTCTGCTCTCCTTTGTTTCCGGCTTCAGCGACATCACTCCGTTCATCTTGAATCTTCTGCAGGGTACGGGCAATGTGCCTGTTTCATTGATAACGGCTTGCAGCATGCAGGCGATAGTAAGCAACATTGCCGTGAATATGTGTTATGCATTGTTCTTCTCCGGCAAGAAGAGTCCGTTGCGTTCGTGGGTGTTGAGAGGCTTCGGTTGTGTCATTGCCGCCAATGTGTTCCTGCTGCTGTTTTTCTACTTTCTGTAAATCAATGTGCTTTTCGCTTTTTTTAACTCCGGTGTTCCGATAAATGCCGAAGAATGCCCTATTTTTGCCTAATTCGTTGTGACAGTAGACACTATCTGCTACGAAAAAACAGACAAGGTATAGATTTAAACAGGGAAACACCATGAAAAACAGATGGGCCATGTTGCTGGCGGTATTGTTAATACCCGTTTGGGCAACTGCACAGAATGCGGCAAACTCTTCCTTTCAGATTAAGGGTATCTTACTCGATTCTCTTACTAAAGAAGGTGAGCCGTACGCTACAATCAAGATAGTCAAGAAAGAAGCGCCGGAACATGCGTTGAAAATGCTGGTGACGGATATGAAGGGACACTTCCAGGAGAAAGTACCCGGTAATAAAGGCAACTTCATTATGACAATTTCTTCGGTGGGACGGAACAGTATTGTGAAGAACTTCTCCGTAAAACTGGGAGAAAAGTCGGTGGACTTCGGTACCATGTATATTACAGATGCTTCCAATGAGTTGGGACAGGTGGAGATTGTAGCCCAGAAGCCGTTGGTAAAGGCAGATATCGACAAGATAGAATATAACGTGCAGGACGACCCCGATTCCAAGTCGAACTCTGTTCTTGAGATGCTGCGCAAAGTACCCCTTGTAACGGTGGACGGCGAAGACAACATCAAGGTGAACGGCAGCAGCAGTTTCAAGGTGTATGTCAACGGCAAGCCCAACAACATGATGAGTAATAATCCTACGGAAGTCCTGAAAAGTATGCCCGCCAACTCCATCAAGCACATAGAGGTAATTACCAATCCCAGTGCAAAGTACGATGCGGAAGGTGTCGGGGGTATCCTGAACATTGTTACCGTAGGCGGCGGACTGGAAGGGTATACGGCTACGTTCAGCGGCAATGTCAGTAACCGTGGCGCCGGTGGGGGTGTATTCGGTACGATAAAAAGCGGCAAACTGACTTTCAGCGCCCGTTATAATTACAACTATAACAACCAGCCCCGCAGCTACTCCGGCGGCAATCGGCGTACCGTCGGCGAAACGGACAGCAGTGCGTCCGACCTGGATTACAGGGACAAGCAAGGGAGACGGTTCTTTCCAGTCAGGCAGTATGGAAGCCAGCTATGAAATCGACACATTGCGGCTGGTAACCATGTCCTTCGGACTTTGGGGCGGCAAGAACAAGAGCGACGGAGCGACCAATACGCTGGCCACCTTTCCCGGTACTGCCAACGAACTGTACAGCTATGTCTCCAATAGTCACAGTAAAAGTTCCTGGTATTCCATTGACGGCAGTATCGACTACCAGCGTCTGTTTCCCGTAAAGGAGCGTATGCTCACGTTCTCGTATAAGATTAATACCCGCCCGCAGACCTCGGATTCCTATTCCGGCTACGAGTATGATATGGACAATGTGGCCCCAGACTGGCAGGACTTTATGAAGCGCATGCTCGACCAGCATAATGACGGTTCGCAAAGCACTACGGAGCACACCTTACAGGCAGATTATACGACTCCCATCGGCAAGATGCATACAGTGGAAACCGGAGTTAAATACATCCTTCGCAACAATACTGCCGAGGACGACCGCTTCCAGCGCGCCGCAGGGCAGCAAACCGATTATGAATTCGATGAAGACCATAGTTCCCACTACAAACACCTGAATGATATTCTGGCTGCCTATGCCGGTTATTCCTTGAAAGTGAAGAAGCTCTCCGGCAGATTGGGCGTGCGCTACGAGCATACCATACAGAATGTGAAGTATCTTTTAGGCAAAGGCGATAACTTCAAGAAGGATTTCGACGATGTAGTGCCTTCCGCCAGCATCGGCTGGAAACTGACGGATATGTCCAACTTGCGTTTGGGTTATAACATGCGTATCTACCGTCCGGGCATCTGGTATCTGAATCCCTACCTGAATGACAGTAATCCTACCAATATCACGCAAGGCAATCCCAATCTGGATAGTGAGAAAAGCCATGCTTTCAATCTGAGTTACAGTAATTTTACGCAGAAGTTCAATGTCAACCTATCGCTCCGCTATTCGTTTACCAACAACAGCATCGAGCAAATCTCCGAAATGGTTCCCGATACCGAGATTGAGGGTTTGAAAGAGACTACCGGCAAAGAGGTGCTTTACTCCACTTATCAGAACATAGGAAAAACCAAGAATGCGAGTCTTAGCGGTTATATCAACTGGAATGCTACATCCAATACCCGTATCTATGCCAATATCTACGGTAACTATTCATATATGGAAGGAGCCAACGGCCTTAAAAACGACGGTTGGAATCTTTTTGCCTACGGGGGTGCGCAACAAACCCTGCCCCATGATTGGCGCATCAGTCTGAACGTGTTCGGCCAGACTCCCTGGGTAATGTTACAGGGTAAAGGGAGCAGTTACTTCGATTACGGCTTGAGCGTAAACAAGTCTTTCTTCGACAAGCGTCTGACCCTCTCTGCTTTTGCCAGCAACTTCTTTAAGAAGTACATGGACAATACCAATACGCTCGAAGGTGTTGGTTTTACGCAGGAGAGCTGGAGCAAGTACAGCCGCCAGCGCTTCGGCATCAGTGTCAGTTACCGTATCGGCGAGCTGAAAGCCAGCGTCAAGAAAGCCGCCCCGTTCCATCAGCAATGATGATGTAAAGGGCGGTGGAGGCGGCAATAGCGTTCAGTAGGATCGCAATCCCGGTTATGAAGCGGAAATGGGGGTGTCAGAACTCAATTGGAATCCTAACTTCCGCAATCCCTGCTGTACGTCCGGATGGCTCATAAAGAGTTTCCAGAGCAGTCCGCTGCGGTAATTCTCAATCATGACGGCTATCGGCCCCTGGTCGATGGCAAGATAACGTTGCGGATACCAGTTGTCCGTTTCGCTGAAAGCGTCGTAGAATCCGTAAGGGCCGAACACCTTGTCGCCCATGTCGTAAAGGTGGCGCATCACTTGCAGCGAATACTCCGGTGTATATACGATGGACGAAAGGGCGGCGGTGGGAGCGATGACTCCCCGGTCATCGCGCTCGTTGGGCGAGTGGGCGGCATACCCGTCTGTGGAGTAGCTGGCGGTCAGTCCCCAACAGTCCGCTCCGAAGCCTTTGTAATGTTTGGGGTTACGGATGCAGTAGGCGCGGTTCACAAGCGTGAGGTTACGCATTTCGTCGAAGTAATCGGGGCAATACTCGTCTTTCAGCCCGTTGGGATCGAGTCCCAGGAACGAGTACTGCGCCAGAACAGAGGACCGGCTTCCGTGCCTGATACCGCAGATGCAGTTCGATTCCCTCTACCTTATGCGGGCTGACGATGGCGCCGTTCTGCGCCCAACCTTCGTGGTATACGGCGGCGGGCACGCCATGCGTAGGCGAGGCGGCGGCAAGGATGTACATGATGAGGCACTCGTTGTAGCCGTGTACGGGGAAGTTCATTTCCCAGCCGTATTCGGGGCTCCAATGCCAGTAGAGCACGTTTTGGTCGCCCTGGCGGTAGAAGTTCCAGTCTACTTCCCGCCATAGCTTGTCGATGCGGGCGGCGAGGGCTTTCTCTTGCGGATTGCCGCCTGCATAGTATTGGTGTACGGCAAGGAGAGCCTGCATGATGAAAGCGGTTTCTACGAGGTCGCCGCCATTGTCTTTTTGTCCGAAAGGCTTTACCCGCCCCGTATCGCCATACCACCAGTGGGGGTAGCGCCGTGAAAGCGGTCGGCGGTTTCGAGGAAAGAAACGATGCGTTCCATACGTGCCAGCCTCTTCACGGGTGACGTAGCCCCGGTGGATACCGGCAAGCACTGCCATGATGCCGAAACCGCTGCCGCCGGATGTCACTACGTTTTGGTCGTTTTCGGGATATACGCCGTCCATGTGGATGCGTTCGCGTGCCAGTCCGCTGTTGGGTTCGGCTCCGTCCCAGAAGTAATTGAAGGTTCGGCGTTGTACGGTGTCCAGCAGGGCGTCGTCGCTCAATGCTCCGGATACACCGTCGGATTTCTTTGTACCGCAGGCTCCTGCAAGGAACAACAGCAGGAGAAGCGGGATATATAGGTTTACTGATTTCATTCTGTTTTACGTGCAATGATTTATATACTGTTGGGAGAATTCTGTTTCCCCGTAAGGAAACGCCCGTTCCCTTAGGGAGAAACTCCCGTTTCCTTAGTGGGAAATTTCGTTTCCCCTGAGGGAACTGCGCGTTTCCTTTGGCGAAACTGTCAGTATCCTCAGGAGAAACCGCGGGTTTACTTCAAGGTAATACGAGCCGTCCCGGCAGCCTGACTGCTTCCACCGATGAAGAGGTCGAAATCCCCAGGTTCGGCTACGTGGTTCAGGTCGTAATCATAGAAGCGTAGCAGCTCCGGAGTAATCTTGAAGGAAACGGTCTTGCTTTCGCCGGCGCGCAGGAAGACTTTTTCAAAGCCCTTCAATTCGCGCACGGGACGGGTGATGCTTCCTACAAGGTCGCGGATGTATAGCTGTACGACTTCGGCTCCGTCCCGTTTGCCGGTGTTGGTAACGGTGACTGCGGCGGTTATGGAACCGTCCTGTCCCATCGACGGGGTACTCAGAGCAATGTCACTGTACCGGAAAGTGGTGTAGGACAAGCCGTATCCAAAGGGATAAAGCGGCTCGTTGTCCACATCCAGATAGTTGCTGCGGAACTTCTCGAACCATTTGCCTGCCTGTAGCGGGCGTCCGGTATTCTTGTGGTTGTAGAACAGAGGTATTTGCCCTACGTTCTTCGGGAAAGTCATCGTCAGCTTTCCGCTGGGGTTGACATCTCCGAACAATACGTCGCCGATGGCATAGGCGGCTTCGCTTCCGCCAAACATACGTTCAGTATGGCGGGTACGTTCGCCTGCTCCCAGGTCAGCGTCAGCGGACGTCCGGTGAAGAGGGTGAGCACTACGGGCTTGCCCGTCTTCAGCAGGGCTTCCAGCAGCGAGCGCTGCACGTCGGGCAGGTCGAGATTGGTACGACTGGAGCTTTCGCCGCTCATTTCGGAAGATTCGCCGAGTGCGGCTATGATAACGTCTGCACCGGCGGCTGTTTTCAGGGCTTCGTCCAGCAGTTCTTTGTCTGTACGGTTGTCCCGGTTCAGGGAGCGGCCGAACATGGTGGCGCGTTCTTCGTAGGCGGCGTCGCCGATGAGGTTGCTGCCTTTGGCGTATGTGACGTTCACTTTGCCGGACATCATCTCTTTCAGTCCCTCATACAAGGAGGATAGTCGTTGAGGCGGGCGGCTACGCTCCATGTGCCGGGCATATTGCTGCGTGTGTTGCCCAAGGGACCGATAACGGCTACGGTTCCTTCTTTTTTCAGCGGGAGCAGCGGTTGGGGCAGAGAGCCGGGATGTAGCCCGATGCTGTCGTTCTTCAGCAATACGAAGCTCTCGGCGGCAATGCGGCGTGCGGCGGCGCGGTGCTCTTTGGTGAAGATGTCGCGTGCGGGACGCTCCGGGTCGCAGTATTTGTAGGGATTGTCAAAGAGTCCCAGCTTGTACTTGGCTTCGAGGATGCGGCGGCAGGCCGTGTCGAGGGTCTTCATGCTTACCTTGCCCGACATGACGGACTTTTTGAGCGTGCCCACAAATCCTTCGCTCACCATATCCATATCTACCCCGGCATTGAGGCACGGGCGGAAACTGCTTGCAGGTCGCCGATGCCATGTTCTGTCATCTCGGATATGCCGGTAAAGTCGGTCACTACAAAGCCGTTGAAGCCCCATTGCTTGCGAAGCACATCGGTCATCAGCCATTTGTTGGCTGTGGCAGGTACGCCGTCTATCTCGTTGAAAGACGCCATTACACTGCCCACACCTGCCTCTACGGCGGCCTCATAGGGGTACATATATTCGTTGAACATGCGGTTGCGGCTCATATCCACCGTGTTGTAGTCGCGGCCCGCTTCGCCTGCCCCGTAGAGGGCGAAGTGCTTGACGCAGGCAAGGATTTCATCGTTGCGCTTGAGCTGGTCGGAGAGGTTGGCTCCCTGATAACCGTATACCATCGCTTTGGCAATTGCTCCGCCAAGGAAAGGGTCTTCGCCACTGCCTTCGCTGACACGTCCCCAACGCGGGTCGCGGCTGATGTCCACCATCGGACTGAATGTCCAGGAGATGCCGTCGGCACTGGCTTCGATGGCGGCAATACGTGCGGATTCCCGAATGGCTGCCATATCCCAGGTGCAGGAAAGCCCCAGAGGGATGGGGAAGATGGTTTCGTAACCGTGTATCACATCCATGCCGAAGAGCAGGGGAATGCCCAGACGGGAGTTTTCCACTGCCAGCTTTTGCACGTCGCGTATCTTGTCCACTCCTTTCAGGTTGAAAAGTCCGCCGACGAGCCCTTGCTCGATTTTCTTGGCTACGTCACTGCTTTTGGCTTGCCCGGTAGTGATTTCACCGGTAACGGGCAGGTTCAATTGCCCTATTTTCTCCTCTACGGTCATTCGCTTCATCAGAGCATCGATAAAGCGGTCCATGTCTTGAGGAGATTTCTGCGCCTGCATGGCGGCGGCGCCTATAAAGGCGGCTGCAAGTAGCAGACCGGTTCTTTTGAAAAACTTCTTCATAATATGTTTCTTTTAATATGTATTTTCTAATTACGGTTCTTTATCACATGTTTTTGCATATGCTTTTATAGATACTTTTTAAGCATGGATAATGCATATAGGTCTTTCTAAGTGAAAGCCTGAAAGGCTTTTATCTTCAAGAGAAGTGTGTCAAAATACACTTGACGATTTCTTTTAGGCACGGATTACACGGATTTCACGGAAAAAGAATAAAGAAAATCTGTGTTTTCTGTGTAATCTGTACCTAAAAAGAAATCAATAGTAAGCGAATCTTGGTTTTGACACACTTTCATATTACAGATGTATTAATATGCACTCTATAAAGGCGAATTCCTTGTGTATAAATCATTTGTCCTAACAGAGCACAAGTCATAGAGGACTTTTTATACCCGGGGTATATTACCCCGGGCTTGTAGATAAAAAGCTTTCAGCCTTAGGTGCATTATCATGCCGTATGGTATTAATCACTAATCGCTAACCACTAATTATCGTTAATAATCAGGATTCTGTTTCAGCACCCCGTTCGATTTGTCAATTTCTTCTTGCGGCAATGGCAGCAAGGCATTCTTGTCCTGATAGTTCTTTCCGGCAGCTTGAAGCACCTCTTTGGCAATACCCCAGCGCACGAGGTCGTAGAAACGGTCGGGTTCCAATGCCAACTCAACGCGGCGTTCGTGGCGAATGGCATCACGCAGTGTGCTTTGGTCAGTAGACGTGACTTTGGGCAGTATGCTGCTGTCCGCACCGCGTGCATGGGCGCGGACCTGCTCCAGATAATCGATAGCCTCTCCCGGAATACCTTTCTCGTTGGCGGCTTCGGCAGCCATCAGCAATACGTCCGGGTAGCGGATGATGCGGATGTTTACCCAAAAACCGTCTTTGGTATATTTCTTACGCAGTTCGGGTTCGGTATACGCCTTTTTGTTGAAGTAAGCCCCCATAGCGGTGGATACGGGAGATTCACCGTAAGGCTTGTTGGTATTTTCCGGAGTGACAGGGTCGCTGATGCTCCGGCGGAAATAAAGCAGGGTGGCATCTTTGCGAGGGTCACCGGGTTCGAATGCCCCGCCTAACAGCGCAGTACCCATATGCCAGCCCCAACCGAGGTCCCAATCGCCTGCGCCGCGCACGCCTTGTACCTGGCAGAACTGACTTCCGATGACATCACTGTTTTTCAGGGCATCGGTCGATTCGCATTGCAGTTCGAACACGCTTTCGCCGCAGTTCTCGCCTCAACGGTGAAGACTTTATCTACGGGTGTGTTCAGGTTGTAGAGGCCGGACTTGATGACTTCGGTGGAAGCGTCGTACATATTGTCCCAGTCGTTGCGCATCATGTAGGTGCGGGCGTGCAGTGAGCGGGCGGCTCCCCAGGTGATGCGTCCGGTGTATTCGGAAGTCCATGTCAGCGGTAGGCATTTCTCGGCTTCGGTCAGGTCCTTGTCTATCTGTTCGTATATCTCGTTCACATCACTTTTGGGTCGGTTGGCGTCGGATGCTTCTTTCACTTTGAATGTTACCAGCGGCACCTCTCCCCAGGCACGTACAAGGTTGAAGTAGCAGTAGGCGCGGAAGAACAGGGCTTCGCCTTTGGTACGTACATTCTCCAAATCATCCTTGTTTCCGCTGTTCTCCAGGTCGTCGAGGATTTCGTTGCACTGTAGATGATTTTATAGTTCTGTCCCCAATAGGCACTGAGCGTACCGTTGGAGGCTGTATACTGGAAATCGTCCCACATGGCTGCCTGGTCGGCGCCGTCGCCGGCATCGCTGCCTTTTTCGGAGTCCTCGCTGCGTACCATGTGTATCATGAAGGCGGGTATTCCGGCAGTGATGTTATAGCTGCGCATCAGGTAATATACGTTGTACATCTTTCCGCCGATAAGGGCGTTGGGAGCATCGTCTTCGGTGAACTGCCCCAGCGGGTCGCGGTCGAGGAAGTCGTTGCAGGATGTCAGGGCAAAGGTGGTGAGTGTACCTGCTATCAGAGTTAGAATCTTATGTTTCAGTTTCATGATTATTATTTTTTGGTTCATCGCAGCAGACACCGGGTTGTGTGCTCTGCGGTGAATTGTTTTTAGAATGTCAGATTAAAGCCGAATGTATAAATGGCAGGCATCGGATAGCTGCCGTCGTCTACGCCGAAAGCAATGGCCGTACCGCCCAGTTCGGGAGTGTAACCGGTATTGTGTTTCCAGGTTTTCAGGTTCTGGATGTTGACGTAGAGCTTCAGGGCCTGCATACCGATTCTGGATATCAGGGTCTTGTCGAAGTTATATGCCAACTGTACGTTGCGGATGCGGAAAAAGCTGCCGTCTTCGATGTAGTACTCGGAATTCATATTGTTGATGGTATGCTTCGTGTTGAGCAAGGGTTGGGTATTGCTTGTGCCCGGTCCGTGCCAGCGGTCCATGCGTTGTTCCATGAAGTTGAACTGGCTCCAGTTGTAGTTGTCCCATGTACGGAATATCTGGTTACCGCCTTGTCCCATCATGTCGATGCCGAGCTCCCAGTTCTTATAGCTTACGCCAAGGGCGATGCCGTAAGTGACATTCGGGGTAGGGTCGCCTATCAGGGTACGGTCGCAGTGGTGATTTCACCGTCACCGTTCACGTCCTTGAATTTCAGGTCGCCCGGAGTCACGGTGGCCAGGGTATTCTTGGGCGACCGGGCTATTTCTTCGTCCGTCTGGTACACGCCCTCTACCTTGTAACCGTAGAAGTAACCGATAGGATAGCCGGCCATTGTGTAACTCTGGCTCTTGTCGCCTGCGATAATCGAGTAACCCTCCTGTACAAGGCTCAATACCTTGTTCTTGATGGTAGTGAGGTTGAAGCCTGCGCTATAGCCCCAGTCGCCAATCCGGTCGCGCCAGTCGATGGCGAGTTCCACGCCTTTGTTCTCTATGGAACCGAGGTTGCCGATGCCCGGCACCGTGCCGGAGATGCCCGGAACTTCCGCCAGCAGGTCTTTGGTGGTTTTCTTGTAATATACACCCTCGAAGTGCAGGCGGTTGCGGAAGAAGTTGGCTTCTGCACCCGCTTCCCAGGCTTCCACCTTTTCCCAGCGAAGACGGGGATTGGGCAGGTAGGACAACTGGTAGCCCGGATAGATGGCGGACGGCTTGCCGAATACGGCGGAATAGGCATTGGTGAGCAACGGTTCGGCAGGATAGGCCTTGTCCAGATTCTGATTGCCGAGCGTACCCCACGAGCCTTTCAGCTTCAACATATCCAGCCAGGTGATGTCTTTCATGAACTCCTCTTCGGACATCAGCCAGCCTGCGCCGACGGAGTAGAAATTCTGCCACTGGTTTCCGGTGTAGGAGAATGCGGAGGAACCGTCGCGGCGGAACGAACCGTTGAACAGGTATCTGCCTTTGTAGTTATAGAGCACACGTCCCAGCATGGATACAGTACTGCGCTCCCATTGCTTGCTTTCGTTGGTGGCTGTTGCCGCATCGCCGATGCTGATGTACCACTTGTCGGGATTATCGGGGATAACCAGACCTACGCCCTGCGTACGTTCTCCGCCCAGCATCTCCAGCTTGTTGTAATAGGTGGTGAAGCCGGCGGTGGCGGTCAGGCTGTGGTCGCCCCAGGTATTGGTGTAGGTCAGCAGGTAGTCGCTTTGTACTTTGGCTTCGGTTTCCTTGGACTGTTTCACGCCGGTCTTACCGTTGCCGAGGGTCACGACGTTGCCTTCCACGCTGCTGTCGAATACGTTGATAACAGGCGTGTAGGTGCGGCTGCTGTTGGAAGCATAGTCCATGGAGTACATTACTTTGAACTGGAAGTTTTTCAGGAAGTCCCATTGGCCGTATACATTGCCCGATGCGCGGTAGTTTTCCGCACGGGTGGTATTGGCTTTCAAGTCCACATCGACCATAGGGTTATTCATCTGCGCTTTCTGGAAGCCGGGCAGGGTGGTATACAAGCCGTATTCGGCATTGTATACGGGAGCTACCGGGGCTGCGCGGAGAGCTGTTGCCACACTTTTTGTATCGGCGGGCAGTATGCGTGCGCCGTTGAACTGGAAGCCTACTTTGAAGTTATCCGTAACTTTATAGTCGTTGCTTATGTTCAGTGTGACCTTGCTGTACTTCTCGTGCTTGATATTGCCTTGTTCGTAGGCATAACCGGCGCGAGGTAGAAGCTGTGCCTGGCGGAAGCGCCCGTAATGCTGACATTGTTGTTGGTGATGAATCCGGTCTGGAAGATTTCATCCTGCCAGTCGGTATTGCCCGTCCACGGGGTGAAATCAAATTTGGGATTGCCTTCATTTCTCAACTGTTCGTTGTAGAGTTCCTTGAACCCGGCGGCGTCGACCATTGCAATCTTGTCCGTTACACGTTTGAAGCCGAACGAGCCGTTGATGTTGACACGCGTCTGTCCTTCTTTGGCTTTCTTGGTGGTGATGATGATGACACCGTTGGCGCGCGCACGCCGAAGATGGCGAGGGACGACGGGTCTTTCAGGATTTCCATGGACTCGATGTCCTGCGGATTGAGGAAGTTGATATTGTCATTGAACAGGCCGTCTACTACATACAGCGGTTTGTAGCCGTTAATGGAGTTTGTACCGCGCACGCGTATTTCAGGGTCTGCTCCTGCCTTGCCGGAATTGATAACCTGTACGCCGGCTATCTTTCCCTGCAGGGCGGCTACCGGGTTGACTACGGGTTTGTTGGCAATCTCATCGCCTTTTATGTTGGTGATAGACCCGGTGAGGTCGCGTTTCTTGGCGCTGCCGTACCCGATGACGACCGTTTCGGCAAGCATCTGCGAATCGTCGTTCATCTGCACGTCGATAACACTCCGGTTGCCTACTTTGACGGCTTGCTTTACCATGCTACGTAGGAAAACTCCAAAGTGGCTTCGGGCGGCACTTGGATGGAATACTTTCCGTCAATGTCCGTAATGACACCGTTGGAAGTGCCTTGTTGCAGTACGGATGCTCCGATGAGCGGTTCGCCCGTAGCGTCGGTCACCGTACCGGTCACTGTCTTGTTTTGAGAGAAACCGGGAGTTGCCGTAAAGAGCAAACATGCTATCAGAAATAGATTTTTCAGCCAGAAGGCTTTCTCCATAGAATGTTTAGGTTTTTTCTTCATTGCATAAATTTTTAGTGGATAACTAACTTGATTGTCTCCTCTGAAACAATCGGAATGCAAAAAAGATTTGGGCGTTTTGTATATCTCCGGTTTTTAACATAATCCGGAAGGTTTATTCGGGCGCTTCGCAGTCCGTTCGATGATGAGGTTTGTCTCTTTGTCCTGTAATCGTAACCCGGCAATACAGTGGTGCCATGTTTTCAGTGCCTCTTCCCTTTCTCAACCAAAAGAGAACACTGAAAGAAGAAGCAAGCCATGTCACCGAAAAGGTCACCGAAACAGTGTCTGTTTTTTTCGTAGTGCCTTGGTATAAGCAATAAAAAACCCACTAAAATTGCAGTTTTAGTGGGTTTTTGTCTATAAAAAGACTGTATGTGTGCGGGTGATAGGACTCGAACCTACACGCCTCACGGCACCAGATCCTAAGTCTGGCGCGGCTGCCAATTACGCCACACCCGCAGTGGCTTTCTTGTTAAGCGGTGGCAAAGATAGAAGTTTTTTCTTTCTGGCAAATAGTTTGGCATAGAAAGTGTTTATTGAACTACTTTTAAGAGTTCACGTGCCCGTTCTATAATGGCATCACTTTTGGTATCATCCTCATCCATATCTACTTTCTCGTCCGGATCAATGCCGAATTCGATATGTTGTTTGTCTGCATCCAGGTGGGGGCTGGCGGAGAAACGTACGCCCCAACCATTCGGAAGCTCTGAAGAGAAAGGTAATCCCGAACCGCCACCGGTTTTGTCACCTACCAGAGTAACGTTAGGAAAATAGCGCATCGCATTTACGAAATCATTTGTTGCGCTATAAGAGTGACGGTTGATGAGAAGCATTACTGGTTTTTGCCAACGGATGCTATTGGAGGGCTCCAAATAAATGGGTTTGGGATCAGAGAAGTCACTGTGTCCCTTTCCGGTCTTATGCTGGATATATCCCGTCAACACTTTCTCATTAGTGAAGCGGGCCGCTATACGCTCTGAATTGGTCAGATTTCCGCCACCATTGTTGCGAACATCCAGAATCAGGCCACTACATGGAGCAAGGTAAGAAAGTACCTCATCCAGATTGCCGTTACCGACACCACTGGAGAATGATTCATAATAGATATATCCGATATTGTCATCCAGAATCTTATATTTCATGCCGGCAGCGATGCGGTACGTCTTTCCGAGATATTGCCGTTCGATAATACCTTCGTTGAAGTTTCGGGGATAATCCAGATACCAGTCCCAGTAACGGGCCACATTTGAAGAACTGTACAGATTCACATGACCGTCTTTCAGTTCCGCCAGCATACTGTCAAGCACTTGGAACAATCCGTCATTACCCATGTTGGACGTAATGAGAGGTTGGTATTTATCATGGATGGCATCCCAGTCTATTTGTTTGTAATCCAGGAAACAGTATTGCTCGTCAATGATCTTCCACAAAGCTTCGAAGTTTCCCTGTGGTGAATTGTTGAACTCTTCCTCCCGGATACAGCTGGATAGCAAAGGCAGTATCATGAGTGCTACTCCCAGCCATCTAAACTTACTATGATATATTTCTTTTATTCCCATTATTCTATCCCCTTATCACGATGTTATCGCTTTATCACTTTATTTTTTCTTCTTGTCACGAATGAGAAACAATTCTTTTACGAAACCTACCATAAACACATGCGAATAGGTATGCGTCTTTATATCATTTACCTTGGACTGTTGCGCATCCCAGAGATAGGCTAAACGCATTTTGGCTCTTCCTACCGGGAAATCAACAGTCAGCATCTGCCGCAGGGATGGCTGGTTGTGTAGGGAAGTGAAATTAATCACCCCGTTCCAGTTGCCCAACGTAAATATTTCGTAATACGACTGTCCATAGTTGGGTGAGAACATAATACCTGCAAAAGGCAAGTTAACCTGATAGCGCAGGCTAATCGGATAGTTCTTGATTCTTAAATCCCATATTGCCATTCCCGATGCATCCAGATTGATGTAAGCGCGTGCCTGTGCCGGGTTGTTGCCATTGCGCAGATTGTAGACAAAGCCACCATTTAAGTCGATAAGTCCTCCGGCAAGTAATTTGAAGTTAGAAGTAATCGGAAAATTATAATGCAATCCGTAATTCCAGTTTGCCAGACCGGAGAACGTATTGTTGTTGTCCACCCGGTTGTGTGTATAGCCTAAGTCTGCCTGGAAGAAACTTTGCAGAGATACATTACCGTTCATCCACTTCGTCATGCGCATACTTTCGCGGGAAATACGGAAGTCAACGCCTTTGTATTCCTGCGGTGACAGGTAGGTGTCGAATACGTTCGTGAAACCGACACCATACATTGTGGCGCGGGTTATAAAGCGTGTCCTTGCAGAAGAGTCCGCCCTCAGCTCTTGCAGCGCCTTGTCTTCAACACTTTGCGCTTTATACTTCCACCTGCCAAAAGCAGGCATCCCACTATTACACCAATCTTATATAACTTCATTGATATAGTTGCTTATCACTAATCACTAATCATTAATCACTTAGAACAGCTTCATCTGCCCCGTTATTTCATCCCGGATATCATCTTCACTCTTTCCATGATCGGGGTCTAAAATTTCCGGCTCTTCTTCCTCCTGATCTTCTGTGTCCTGCGAAACCTCCGGCTGTCGTGTAGGTTCCAGTTCGTTGACAGTTTCCATTGTGAACGTAGTGATACGTTTACCTTTTGCTTTGAAACCTTTTACGGCGATAAATTCATCAGCCTCTATAATCATGGGTTCACGGAAACTGTCGTGTCCGCCGAATATGATTTCCAGGCGGGGATAACATTCGTCCGTCAGTAAGATGAGGCGATTGTTCTTGTTCTCTCCCAGATAGTTCTGCTTGCGGTTGGTTGCTTCCATACAGAAACGTTTGATATATGGGAAATTCTGTTGATCCGCGTCATAAAGTACGGCTGTCCATACCTTGTTCGGGTCAAACTTCTCTAATATACGAATATTGGCTTCATAGTGGTTGCTGAGATCGAAGTTGGTGATGTAGAACTCTCCGTTATCATGCACCACCAAGATACTGTCGTCGCTCTGGAATTCTCCCAGGTATTCACCTCGTCCGTCATAATTAAGGCGAAGTATGTCACGGTCGAACCAAACTTTTCGTCCGCCCAGAGTAGAACCTCCACGCTGCTTCAAGGCGATCTTGTGCACCGGAAGCTTGGT